>Ga0126310_10000048_pt1 | contig 31232 bp, 31 predicted proteins | sample Plot60_FD_92540 | JGI IMG/M metagenome (GOLD analysis project Ga0126310, IMG submission 92540) | Serpentine soil microbial communities from UC McLaughlin Reserve, CA, USA - Plot60 | ecosystem: Environmental > Terrestrial > Soil > Grasslands | place: USA: UC McLaughlin Reserve, Lake County... | reverse complement strand
GAGGCTCCAGACTCAAATGTTGCGTTTGAAGCATTGCACGGGGTCCGCCATGTACGAGGCCAAATTCGCGGGGAGTTGCCATTTAAAGATATTGAAGGATATCTTGTGAAAAAGCCAGTTGTATCCGAGCTCAATATAGATGATACGGTCGAAGTTATTGCTGGTCCATTTAAAGCTATGAAAGCAAAGATCACAAGAGTAGATTATGAAAAGCAAGAAGCCACCGTAGTTCTTCTTGATTCTCCATATCAAATTCCTGTTACAGTGGATGCAAATTATTTGAAAAAGTTAATGCAATAAAAGTTCAGGTAACTGATGTTAGCTGTTGCATTTGTTCATGGTAAATATTACAATAAAGAAACTTTCTTCTAAATCCAAAAAATGGTAATGTTATCGGTCGTTCTAGTTAGGGAAATTCTAAAATCAGCTATTTTCTACATTGTTATAACTTTCAAGTCTCAAAGTATCAATTCAGGTTTCATTTTTAAAGTTCTTCTAATAGTACTAATGCTATTATTAGCCCCTTAAAGTATTTTTGGCTATGTTATCAACCTCAGCAACGTAATCACGTAAGGGTATCTGTTTAGGTCGTTTTACTTCTTCATTTGATAAAAATACTCTTTCATCTAATGTTACAAAGAAGATTATTTCTCTTTTTAGATCTTTTAGAAAGCCCATTGTTTTCATTTAATTGATTTAGTATTTAATTTTACAACCTAAAAATAATTAATTTCTTGATGAACGAGTTATCACTGAAAGTAGGGATGTCTAAACGCAATTGGATTCTATTAGTGAAATATTTTAATTATTATTAATAATCGCAATCTGGATCAATGATTATAGCGATAGAGCTATTAGGTTCTGAGAGAGTAGATTGAATAATATCATATTTTCTAGGATTATATATAATAATAATAATATCAATAGATTTTTCAAGCGGCTAGTTGAATATTAAATATAATTTAGATATAATAACGGAGTTTATATTCTGGCTTAGAGCTACTCTTATAGATGGGAGATAAGAAGTCGGTTTCGGCTCTAGTTAGTGGTGGCGAGGCAAATGCAGGCCCACCTCTTGGACCAGCTTTAGGTCCAGTAGGAGTAAATGTACTCCAAGTAGTAAATATGATAAATGACAAAACCAAGGATTTTCCTGGAATGAAAGTTCCTGTAAAGGTTGAGGTTGATGCTGAAACTAAGAAGTTTACAGTGGAAGTAGGGATTCCTCCTACTACAGCTCTGATTTCCAAAGAGGCTGGTATCACAAAAGGATCTGGTACTGCTGGCACAAACTTTGCTGGAAATATAACTATGGAAAGTGTTGTTAAAATTGCCAAGATGAAAAGTGATAGCTCCTATGCTAAGGATCTCAAGAATGCAGTAAAGGAAGTCATAGGTTCTTGCGTAAGTGCTGGAGTAAAAGTTGAAGAGAAGCCCGCTAAGGAAGTTTTCGCCGACATATCATCAGGAAATTATGACGAACTATTCAAATAGCTGTTTTACTGTTTGTTTAGTTTCAAAATTCTGATAATTTTGTAGCACATGTCAAAGAGATCAAAAAGATTATATACTCTAATATTAATCCCACCGCTTAGCAACATCGTTAATGAAGATCCATAAGATTGATCCGCAGCAAGTTTAAAATATCCCAAACTATGTCAGATATCTCATAATTTTAAGGTGAATGAAAGAAATGTCAATTCAACAAGGATCAGCTGGTGGAATGCCAGTATTAATATTGAAAGAAGGATCATCTCAGACAAAAGGTCGAGATGCGCAGAAAAATAACATAACTGCTGCAAAATTGATCTCCGAAATAGTTAAAAGCTCACTTGGGCCGCGAGGTATGGACAAGATGTTGGTAGATAGTCTTGGCGATGTTACAATTACAAATGATGGTGCGACAATTTTGAAGGAAATTGATGTCCAGCATCCCGCAGGCAAGATGATGGTTGAAATCAGCAAGGCAACAGATAATGAAGTAGGTGACGGAACCACTTCTGTAGTAATACTTGCGGGAGCCCTGATTGAAAAAGCAGAAGAATTAATTGGAAAGGATGTTCATCCAACAATTATTGTCGATGGTTATAGGAAGAGTGCTGTCAAGGCTATCGATATTCTTAACACTCTTGCCCAGAAAATTGACGGAAGTGACAAAGAACAATTGACCAGAGTTGCAAAGACATCTATGCAAACGAAGTTAGTATCAAAGGAGGCAGATGATCTTGCACAAATTGTCGTTAATGCTATGATGCAAATATGCGAAAAAACTGATACTGGCTATAGAGTAGATATTGATGATGTCAAAGTGGACAAAAAGGCAGGAGGGTCATTGCGAGATACTAAATTAATCAAGGGTATTGTTCTTGATAAAGAAGTTGTTCATGGAGGAATGCCAAAAAGAGTCGAAAAAGCAAAAATCGCTCTTATTACTTCTGCTCTTGAAATTGAAAAGACAGAGTTCGATGCCAAAATAAACATCAGTTCACCTGATCAGATGAATATGTTTTTAGAGGAAGAGAATAGAATGCTGAAGAGTATGGTTGACAAGATTATTGCTAGTGGCGCTAATGTAGTTGTATGCCAGAAAGGTATTGATGATATTGCACAGCATTACTTAGCAAAGGCGAACGTCTTGACTGTACGTAGAGTCAAAGAAAGCGATATGACTAAATTAGCAAGAGCCACGGGCGCACGAGTAGTAAATAACTTGGAGGACCTTTCATCTAAAGATTTAGGTGCTGCTGATCTAGTAGAGGAACGCAAAATTGAGACAGACAAATGGGTATTCATAGAAGGTTGTAAACATCCAAAATCAGTAACGATACTTATAAGAGGTGGTTCTCAAAGAGTGGTTGATGAGGCTGAACGTTCAATTCATGATGCTATTATGGTTACAAAAGATGTACTTGAAAAGCCTGCAATTGTTGCAGGTGGAGGTTCTCCTGAGTCCTATACCGCAGGCAAATTAAGGGAATGGACAAATACGCTATCCGGTAGAGAACAACTAGCCGCAGAAAAATTTGCTGAAGCCTTAGAAGTAGTTCCGCTCACTTTGGCAGAAAACGCGGGAATGGATCCCATTGATACCATGACGGACTTACGTGCAAAACAGAGCAAAGGTTCAAAATCCGCTGGAATTGATGCGCGGAATGCTAGAATTACAGATATGTCAAAATTAGATATTGTAGAGCCACTATCGGTAAAAGAGCAGGTTATTAAATCGGCAACAGAAGTGGCATCAATGATCCTAAGAATAGATGATGTAATTGCCTCCAGTAAATCAGCAGGAGGACCACCGGGTGGAATGCCGCCGGGTGGAATGGGTGGAATGGGTGGAATGGGAGAAATGTAATGTAGATTTTAATTTTCTCTTCTTATAATTTTTTAATTCGACGAAGATCACTTCTTTTATCCATATACCTGTTTCATTCATTTTGACCAATTTATTCAGATAATCATACAATGACAAAGTTCCATATGCTTTTACCCATTTGTTATAATGATCTTTCAGATTTTCGAAGGCTTCGGCATGATATGCACAATATCTATCTATTGATACACTCCGTGAGCAAGCAGAACATTTCATATTCGTGTCAATGTATTCTTAATATATTGAATATAATATCCATTAGCTTTGTAAACCCTACGTAATTTGCTCTAGAAGAGATAGCAAGATATGGTAATACATCCTATTTATTGTGTCTAACTTTTTTATCCTGACCTTCTTCTTCTTCTACTACTACACTATGCAAGAATTCGATGCAAATAAGTTAATATTAAAAGGTTGGCATGATATATGATAAGATTATCATAATTTTATTATCACGTACAAGTAACCAGAATTCTCTCCAGACTGGATATTGAATATATGATAAGCACATTATGTAATTTTCTTAGTTTGTAATATATATTATTACGTAATTAAGACTAGTCGAGTAATATTTATTTAGAGACAATATTAAAGATTAATATCAATGATATTTAGCGCTTCTAGAATTTTGCTAATAGCCGCCGTTGTGTATTTGGCTGTATTTTTTGCTCTGGTATCCGGCTTAATTAATGCGGTTCTAGAAGGTGCGCGAACTCCTAGAGGAGCATTCATTATACCTTCTAGGTCTCTCCAAACATTAGGCGAAACAATAGTGACAACGATAATTCTATTTATGGGAATGGCTGGGATTTTTTTACTTTACAGATCAGGACAAGTATTAACTACTAAAAGTCAGGAGATATTTCTGGCAGCAGGTTTTGGTATTCTTTCAATAGCATTGACGTTAGGTCTTATGTTGGTAAATAATAAAGTTTCATAAAACAGATTTCTGAATGCCTTCATTTATTTTTCTTCACTTCTAACGCGTCATTAAATGTTTCTTCATGAGGATAATGACGAAATAAATAAATTAGTTTTAAAAGCGTATTTCTATTGCATTTGTTGTCGTTTCAGATTTTGACGAATCTTTAGAGATGACGTTTTTTTCCTCGAAGCAAGGATCAATGGTAAGGTACTTTAATACAAAATAATATCAGCCTTAAGATCCTTCGGCGTGTTGACATTATTCTACTTGCTTTCAGATTCTTTTAGTATATTAAGACGACCCGTGGCGAAGCAATGATTTGATTTTATTAAAACTGAAGGTTATTTAGCTTCTATAAAATTGTATAGGTGTTTCTGGGTAACAAGTTTGATAATATTGAACAAGAGCGAAGAGTGCTATATTTGGGAATTCTTGACTCACAACCTCTCAGAAGGTAAATAACTTTACTTTGTCCTATCTGATAATAGGAATGGAGGGACGACGATAATTTGATATCATTAGAATATGCAATAGAATAGGCTAGTAAAATTCGAAATTTGACAGGCTGCTACAAGGTTCTCGGCATAACCATATACATCGAAAAAAAACAAGTTAAATTAATTTTATAAAATTCATTTATACTTTGTTGTTATAGGACCTAGGAAACTGGAAGAATATTGACTGTGACTTTATCAGATACATAAAGTTGAGTATATTGCATTGGTTTTGTCGTCGCCGTCTGAGGAATCATGTTTTATTGTACTTCTTCCTTTTTTATAACCATTCATCAACAAAATCAGAAGTCAAGAACTTTTTTATCGTTATATTATTATTATTCTTAAAGATTGAATCTGATCATTTATTTTATGTGCTATATTATATCTATCAATCTATGAATCCTGCTTATCTCTTACAATCAACTGATTCTTTATTTCCTCGATTCTTCTCTAACTCTGGTTCATTGGCATCTGATTTCATAGTTCAAGACTTTGCAGTAATTATGATAGTTGCAGCTGTAATGCTGATCATCACATACAAGTTAAAACAACCAATGGTAATTGGTTATATTGTCGCAGGAATGGTAATTGGACCTTACACTCCACCATTTAGTCTAATACATAATATAGAAACGGTGAACGTATTCGCCGAGTTAGGAATCATAATGCTATTATTTGTGATTGGTACAGAATTTCCGATAGCCAAGCTAAGATCTGTAGGAAGGATCTCTATTATATTAGCGCTTCCTGAGTCAATAGGCACGTTGCTAATTGTATCTTTTATCGCTCAAACAATAGGATTTAGTTTTTTTGATTCTATGTTTCTTGGTCTAGCATTGTCTATTACTAGCACGGTAGTAACTCTCAGAGTCTTGGAAGAACTGGGGATGATTAAAGATAAGTCGTCCACTCTGATACTTGGAATAACTATTGTCGAAGATATTGTGGCTATTAGCGCTCTTGGAGTTCTTCAATCTGTAGCGGTTAATCCTGCTGGTGAAGTATCTATTTTACAAATAATGATTTCGATAGGTATAGTAGGAGCATTCATTGGAGGTATACTGATTGTTGGCTCAAAGTTTATTCCGAATATAATAGATAAAATTGGAAAAAATAACGATTATGCTTTGCTTCTAATTGTTATTCTTGGATTGGCATTTGGCATGGCATTTGTAGCCAAAGGACTTGGCCTGTCAGTCGCTACTGGAGCCTTTCTAGCTGGAGTGTTAGTTGCTGAATCAAAAAGTGCTAACATAGCAAGAGTTATTACCATTCCATTAAGAGATGTATTTGCTGCTATATTCTTTATTTCAATCGGGGCTTTAATGCAAGTATCGCTAATACCAAACTTCATTGCTCCAGTATTGATACTCGTTTTAACTTCATTTGCTTCAAAGTTTTTAATAACTACGGTCATCCTGGTCAGAGCTAAATATGATAGTATTATAGCGTTAAGAACAGGTCTTGGAATGTCATCAGCAAGAGGTGAACTATCACTTGTTGTTGTTAAAGGTGGTCAAGATATTGGGGCTATCACATCTGCCGTATTTCCTGTAGTGGGTATAGTAGTTATTGTATCTACTTTTATGACGCCATATATCCTACGGTTTGGAAGTAAACTGAGATCTTCCTCATCTTCTACTTCTACTTGATGATTAAATATTAATAATAATCACAGAGAAGAAAAAGCACTTGAATAGTAAAGTAGCGATGTCAATAATATAAGTGGGGGGGCTATTATCTTTCTTGATATACTCTTTATTTGTTGTACTCCGAAAAATTGGTAATGGATCAGCCGATATGATTCTGGCTAACAAAAAGAAAGACCTAATCATTGTGCTGTCTGATGAGATATGAAACCATTTCAAATAGCTAGATATATATGAAACTCTTTAACATCCAAGCAGACTATCTATAATAATCTATTATTCGAGATAGTCGTCCAGTTGTTCAATAGTTTGTAAGTGGAAGCGTATGATGTGTGAACTTATTGTCACTTTTCTTAAAATAAAGATTATAAATAATATGACAACTCCGCTGCCCAATATGATGTCTCTTTGCTAAGCCTTGGTTTTAATTTTCAAAATAAGAGTTAGCGCCTAGGGCTGGAGACTCCTGTTGCGATATAATGAACAGAGTCACCTATATAACATGCGTGATCTGAGATGCGTTCAAGATACCTTAGTATCAATAAGGCAGAAATATAACAACGTGGGTCTGTAAACTTATTATCTTGATTTGTTTTTAGGGTAATGATCTCACGTAAGTATTTCCTATATAGCGTATCCACAGTATCGTCCATCTGGTAGAGTTTTTGTGCTGCGTCTTTATCTCGTAACCGAAGTGAATGTATGCTCAGTTGTATCATTTCTCTTACAGTGCCTGCCATTTCCAAAACAGTCGACTTGTCGCAGTCAGAAATTGAACCCATTGTTTCTAGTACATCTACAATATCATATGCATATCGTCCAAATCTTGAAAATCCATATGAAATCTCCATACAGGATCTAATAAATCGAAGATCCGTAGCAACTGGTTGATAACGTGCTATCAATTCTATTGCAAGATCCGCTACCTCTTCTTGTAATGTTCGAAGCTTTTCTGACCAGTCAAAAATCTGTCTTTTTAAGCCGGTACCTTCTTCGTAGGATTCTATAGCGGTTAATACTGAGCTTTCGGAGAGTTTCGCCATATCCATGATAATATTATGAATACGATCTATTCCAAGGTCCAAAAGTCTAGTCAAATTAACAGATCCTATCCGAATTTACCCGATATATAACGCTCTGTAAGTTCTTTTTTAGGGTTTTTAAATATCTGATTTGTCGGTCCGTACTCAATTAATTCACCAAGATACATAAAGGCAGCATAGTCTGACACCCTGGCCGCCTGCTGCATGTTATGTGTTACAATAATTATTGCAAGATCCTTTTTCAAATTGTAAACAAGTTCTTCTATTTTAGAAGATGCAATCGGATCTAAAGCAGACGTTGGTTCATCCATAAGTAATATTTCTGGCTGCATTGCAAGTGCCCTAGCAATGCAAAGACGCTGTTGTTGACCGCCAGATAATCCCATTCCAGGTTTGTCTAGTTCGTTTTTGACCTCATCCCATAGTACTGCTGCTTCTAGACTTTCCTTAACAATCTCGCTTATCAATCCTTTGTTTTTGACGCCGTTAAGCTTTAGCCCTGCTGCTACATTGTCATATATACTCATCGTTGGAAAAGGGTTTGGTTTTTGAAAAACCATACCTATGCGTCTTTTGATGATCACCGGATCCACTCTTTTATTATCGTAAATATCTATGCCATCTAGAATAACCTGACCCCTTGCGCCTGCGCCAGGAGTCATCTCATGCATACGATTGAGACAGCGAATAAGAGTGGTCTTTCCGCATCCTGAAGGTCCAATAATAGCAGTAGCAGTATTTGGCATTATGTCTAAATTGATTTTCTTTAAAGCTTGTTTTGCCCCAAACCAAGCATCAAGATTTCTGATAGATAGCTTATAATGTTTGATAGTGGCAGAACTGCTCCCGTAAGTATTATCATTTAGAGATTTAAACAGACTGCTATTATCAACATTAAAACTTTCTTCAGAAGACAACTGAGCAACTTATGGCGTATTAATAATATATCTATTATCTAAATAGATAATATAGTAAATATAGAATTTCAAAAAGTTGCTCTGTTGATCTTAAATCCTGCTTTTCTCTGGACCAAAAGTCTTAGGACTACGCTTAGGATTAGAACAATGAGTATTAGCACTAAAGCCGCTCCCCAACCCTGAGAGTGGGCAGATTCATAGGGTTGTGAAGCCAGTCTCCATATTCTAAGTGGCAGCGCGTCAATTGGCCCAGTAAAACTTGTAAAAAATAAACTTGTCCCGAGTATAGTCATGATAAGCGGAGCAGTCTCGCCAGTAATTCTCGATATAGCCAGCACAATACCTGTGAGGATACCATTTTTGGCACTTTTCATGGTTATGAACAAAGTAATTTTCCACTTTGGAATTCCTAGCGAATGAGCAGCTTCACGAATTGAGTTAGGCACAATCTTAAATGTTTCTTCAGTAACTCTGACTACGATGGGTATCATAATTATTGATAAAGCCAATGCACCAGCCAAAACTGAAAATGAGCCGAGTAGGAGAACTATTGTTACATATCCTACTATTCCCATTACTATTGAGGGTACGCCTGTTAGAACGTCATTAAAAAACCTGACCATAGAAGGGAATATTCCATTACCAGCATATTCTGAAAGGTAGATGCCGGCAAGTACCCCTACTGGAGCTCCAATTAATGATGCCAATCCAACTACGATTAATGTTCCCTGAATCGCAGGAGCAATACCCCCATGCCCTAAAAAAAAAGATCCCGGCGGTTGAGTAAGAAATTCTATACTGATTGCTGAAATGCCATTTTTTACTACTTCAATTAAAATACTTGCTAAAGGAATAAGAGCAGAAATGACACAGACTATTGCAACAGCGGACATAATTCTGTCAATCAATTTTTTCTTTGAAGACTGCCTTGACATGATATCCTGAATTTTCTCTCTGTAATTTTCCTGTCTTGATTCTTTTTGCTGCATATTATTATTCTCTCACTCCTGCGCTAACTTTAATCATTTTTGAAACAAACAAACGCGCACCAATATTGATTCCTATTGTCAAAATCAATAGAACAGCTCCAAGACCCATTAAAGCAGAAATCTGTAACTCAGATGACGCTTCATTAAATTCATTAGCAATTAAACTAGATAATGTTTGACTTTGATCAAAGAGAGAGGAAGGAATAGCAGCGATTCCTACAACATTTCCAATGATCATTGTGACGAGTATAGTTTCACCTACTGCTCTACCCAACCCTAACATCGCAGCTCCTAATATTCCTGACTTTGCATAAGGAAATATGGCAAATCTTACTGTCTCCCACCTTGTTGCTCCCAAACTATATGCAGCCTCTCTTTGAGAATTTGGTACCGCTTTTAATATCTCGCGTGAAACAGACGACACAATAGGAATAATCATTATTGCAAGAACGATTCCAGCTGTGAATACATCTAAGCCAAATGGAGTTTGAGAAAAGAATGGAATTGATCCTCCAAAAGCATTATTCAAAGGCATTTCAATCAAATCTCTAATCCAGAATCTAAAAACAAACAGTGCCCATAAGCCATAAATTATACTTGGAACCGCTGCTAATAATTCTATAACAAAGGATAATGGAGTACTTATCCTTGATGGTGCCATCTCTGAAATGAATATAGCTATTGCCAAACTTATTGGAACACCAATAACCATTGCTATTGCCGAGCTGATTAAAGTCCCGATGATATATGGCAGAGCGCCATATGATTCACGGCCATCTACTGGGTTCCAATCAGTACCAGCAAAAAAACCAAAACCTTCAAACGAAAATATCTCTCTAGATCCATCGCCAACTGAAAAGGCTACAATCACTATCATAAGTAAAGTATAAGCAGCTGCTGCTATTGCTATAATGTGAAAGACTCTGTCTCCTTTGCGCTTTCCTCGCAATAAAGACGAATACAAATCTTTTCTATGTTCATCCTTAGATTCTATGTTGATATGACAGTCACCTATGTATTTCCATAGTGGGTGTTTTCATAGTCCTACATTTTTTATACTTTGTGTTGCTATGTTGTGGTTTTTATAAACATGAATAGATACTAAAATATTTGTGTTAACAAGTAAATCTGTGTTACTTGACTTCATATACTCTCACACCTAGACATTTAAGATTGACCTCCAACTGATGCCACTAAAGGTTTACCGTGGAATGTTAATGACTTCAATGTTTCTTAATTGAGTTTAATAACTTGATCGGGCAACGGGACGTATCCCAGAGCACCTGCAGACTGTTGACCAGTTGTAATAGCCCATGAGATAAAATCAACCAAGGCTTTTACTTTTGATTGATCAATGCTTTGATTTGTACTTAAATCTTTGAATAATAGCAGATATGAGAAGCTTGCGACAGGGTATGAATTAGATCCAGGAGCATTGACTACTGAAACATGTTCCCATGAAGCATCGCCCTTTGGCAGATTTGCTGCTGTTTCTGCCACCGATGCCTTGGTTGAATCTAGTGTTGGTTCAATGAAATTACCTGCTTGGTTTTGCAAATATGCGTACGGCATTTTAGTAGTTAATGCATAAGCAAGTTCTACATACCCAATTGTGTTAGGTGAACCTCTAATTGCGTTGGCCACACCCTCGTTGCCTGGACCACCTATTCCAACTGGCCATTGAACAGATTTTCCCTTTCCAATTTGCTGATTCCATGCTGCACTTATGTTAGAAAGATAATCTGTCCAAACATAAGTTGTTCCTGAACCGTCTGATCTGTGGACTACTATAATATCTGCTGCAGGTAAAGAAACATCAGTATTAAGAGATTGGATTTTTGGATCATTCCATTTTGTGATTTTGCCCAAAAAGATGTCTGCAAGAATTGGACCAGTGAGTTTTAATCCTTTACTCGGAATACCGGGAATATTATAGGCGGCGACTACTGACCCGATCGTTTCAGGTATATGTACAGCACCAGGAGCTCTTTGCAGTTCTGAGGCAGTTAGAGGAGCGTCAGTAGCACCAAAATCTAGAGTTTTCTCAATAAACTGTTTAACACCTCCACCACTGCCTATTGATTGATAGTTTATGTTTATATTTGGTTTAACATTTTTGTAATCAACACGCCAAGTATCAATTAAGGGAAAGGGAAATGTTGCACCTGCTCCATTAATAGTTACTTTACCTTGTGCATAGACCTTCATGGGTACGGCTATACCTGCTACCAAGAATATGGCTAAGGTAATGCCTACCAGTAGAACATGTGTTCTTGTTTGGTTTTTCATAGATTTTAAAGAAAGGACATAAACTAATTGATAACGAATATAATTTACATAGTATACATAGGTCTATATAGTCGGACTAAATGCAGAGAATACTATTACGTGTTATTTTATTACCAATACGGGACATGTAGCATAAGTAACTACTTTAGAGGCAACACTTCCAAGCAACATTCTTTTAAAACCAGATCTTCCTTTTGTACCAATAACAATCAGGTCTATATTTTCATTTTCAGCGTAGTTTACTATTGTAGCTTCTACTGATATTGAACCTTCAATAATCTCTGCTTTGTATTGGATAGTTTTTTCTATTTCTTTTACTTTATTAGATATTGACTCTAACCATTTCTGTGCTCGTTTTCTTTCTTCTTCTAACTCCTTTAATCCATAAGTGGGTGCCGTAATAAACGATGATGATAAACGTCGTGGTGTAGATATATCAAGTACTGTTAGGGCTATCAGTTGGGAATTATTATTTTTCTTCGCCATTTCTATTGCATAATTGGCTGCATCAATCGATGGTTGGGAGCCATCTATTGCGACAAGTATTTTAAAAAATATATTGTTTATTTTATCTGACAATTCGTTTATGGTATATCATCAAGCTAATCTTTAAAAACTCATTGTATGCGTTGTATAGATCTAATGATAATAATATTTTGTTTTATTGAATCATAAATATTAGATCATAATGAAAGTAATGACTACTTTCAAAGCCAAAATAAAAGTAAGAAATTAGGTAGTCTTTATCAGCTTACGGAAATCGTCTTTTTTAGTTCCAATTTCTTCATTCCATGTCTCTTCTGTGTAGCCATGAACTTCTATGCCATGCTTCTTGGCATTTTGCAATAGCTCATCTTCCGTTTCTCCATACATTGTATGAGTACAGACTGGGTCGCCAGCATCTTTACAATTTATGCTTAATGTCATTTCAAATCAATATCTCACTAAGGGTTAAATGTATTTCCTTTTTAAAGCTCAGGCTATTAGCCTTCATTATTAATTATCAAGCCTATTTTTCTATTTTTGCCTTAGCATTTTGATTACATAATTATTATCATGACTCGAATAATCAAAAGGCTCGAGAGGAATTCTTTGTGAGCGGTTTAAGATGTATAATAAATTCAGAAATAAAATTCCAAAAAAGGTATGTAATTTATTAATTTTCTAACCTGAATGAAAACTCCGAACTTAAAAATCTGATGTGAAATTAAGTTTGTGAATATAAATGGTGAAATCTATATTGTCAATGAATTTTATATAATAATAATAGATTGAGTGACAAGATATATTCTTGGAAACCTATGAGAAAATAGACTATTACTATATTTGCAGATAAGCATCTATATTTATCATTGAGAATATAAATCAAAAAGTCAAAATGAATTAGAAAATTTCGTCAACAAGTTATATAATGGCTTACCAAAGTTTTATTAATCTAATGATGTAAATTAATGATAACATATATTTGCTAGTACAATTCTTAATCATTAAAGGTTAAATTAACCTCTATCTACAAACTCTAATATTATTCAGGTATTTGAAATTGAGCAATCTCGTACGTGAGGAGGATCTGGGACAGTGGAGAAGGACACATTATTCATCTGAAATTAGCTCTTCTCTTGATGACAAAGAAGTCATAATTATGGGTTGGGTCTCAAGTATCCGTGATCATGGCAATATTGTGTTTATTATGATAAGAGACAGATATGGAGATATTCAAGTTATTGCAAAGAAAAGTGAATGTACAGATGAGTTATTAGAACAGATACGTCAGATAAAAGAACATACAACACTTGCAGTAAGAGGGGAAATTCGAGCGCAAGGAAAAGCTCCTAATGGTGCTGAAGTTATCCCGTTAGAATTGAAGGTATTTTCTATGTCAAAGAGAGCTGCTCCTTTTATGGTTCAAGACAAAACGTCAGTGGGTATTGATACGAGATTGGATTTGAGAGCAGTAGACCTACGTAGAAATATTTTACAGAGTATTTTTCATATCCGTAATGCCACTCTGGATGCTGTTAGAGAATTTCTGGTAAGGGAAGAATTTACTGAGGTAAATACACCAAAGATGATTGCTACTGCTACAGAAGGAGGCGCAGCCCTGTTTCCAATATTTTACTACGACCGAGAAGCTTTTCTTGCACAAAGCCCTCAGTTGTATAAGGAACAACTGACAATGGCGTTTGAAAATGTATTTGAAATAGGTCCAATTTTCAGAGCTGAACCATCGCGTACTAACAGACATCTTTCTGAAGCAATATCTATTGATGTTGAGAAGGCATTTGTAGATTACACAGATATGATGACTTTATTGGAAGAAATAATTTCGTATATAATTGCTTCAATTAAAGAAAGGAAAAAAGATGATCTACGATATCTTGATCTTGAGTTGCCGGCAGTTAAAATGCCGTTTCCAAAATATTCTTATTCCAATATAATAAATCAATTACAAAGCGCAGGGGAACGGATTAGATGGGGAGACGATCTATCCCCTCAGGCAATGAAAAATATATCTGATGACAGGATAAATGGCTTTTATTTTATTACTGACTGGCCTACTTCTTTAAAGCCCTTTTATGTAAAACCAAAGTATATCGAAGGTGAGTCGATTTCTGAATCATTTGATCTAATGTACAGATCTCTGGAGGTATCGTCTGGTAGTACCAGAATAAATAGAAAAGATGAATTATTGGAGCGAATGAAAAAGCAGGGATTGAATACACAAGCATTCGACTATCATCTCAGGGTATTTGATTACGGGGTTCCACCTCATGCAGGATTTGGTTTAGGTTTAGAGCGTTTGCTTATGGCTATTACAAGAATAGAGAACATACGCGATGTAACTTTATATCCACGTGACATAGACAGGTTAGTACCGTAAGGAAAATGGAGCATTTTGGAGATGGTGTCTAAACAAGAAATCAGACAATTGGGAAAGCTCTCAAAATTAGAATTAACAGATCAGGAAATTGAAAGATATCAATCACAGATCGAAGAAATAATTGCATATTTCGATATACTGGACAGCATCTCCCTAAATGAACTTGAACCGATACATTTAATAAAAAACTTTTCTGAACTGAGAAAAGACTGCCAGGAATTATTCGAAGGAAATGCCTTAAAAAATGTAAAGTATAGAAAGGATGACTATATAAAGGGGCCGAGGTTGGCCTGAATGACAAACCTATGTGGTCTCACCACTAAGCAGGTTACTTTAGGTATTAAAAATAGAGATTTTTCTGCGGAAGAATACATTTGCCAAATTCTTGATCGGATAGAAAAAATCGATGTTAAAATTAATGCCTTTATCACTGTAGATAAAAAAGGCGCGCTGCAAAAAGCGCAACTGATAGATAGAAAAATTCACAATAGGGAGCAAAATATAGGTCCACTTGCAGGTGTTGCCGTAGGAATAAAAGATAACATAAACACAAATGGTTTGAATACAACATGTGCTTCAAAAATGTTAAAGGATTATGTTTCGCCTTATGATGCTACCACAGTCAAGAGACTGCGAGAAAGTGATGCAATTGTGGTCGGAAAATTAAATCTTGATGAATTTGCAATGGGTTCTACCACGGAATTTAGCAACAATGGACCAACGCACAATCCATGGAATATTGATTATGTGGCTGGGGGCTCTTCCGGCGGCAGTGCAGCGAGTGTTGCAGCATTAGAATGCGCCGTATCTTTAGGATCGGACACTGGCGGATCGATACGATGTCCTGCTAGTTTTTGCTCAGTAGTAGGTCTAAAACCTACCTATGGTAGCGTGAGTAGATATGGGCTTATCTCTTATGCTAACAGTTTAGAGCAGATTGGTCCCATTGGAAAGACAGTCTCTGATGTGGCCATGGTTATGAATGCAATTGCGGGGAAAGATGATAACGATTATACTACTTTAGAATGGGTCCCAAAATATACCCTGCATCCTACAAAAAAAAATATTCGTGTTGGGTTAGTGAAACAATTAGTTGAAGGAGCTGACCAAGCAATTTCTAAATGCATCTATAATGCTATGGATTTATTCTCTAAATTGGACTTTGAATGCGAAGAGATTTCTATGAATTCTATTAGATATTCTCTACCCTCGTATTATACGATAGCAATGGCTGAAGCTAGTAGTAATCTTGCGAGATATGATAATATTCGTTATGGTTTCGATTTGAATCCTGACGGATACGAATGGAATACGTATTTTTCAAAAGTTCGTAGCAATTTTGGCCAAGAAGTGAAAAGGCGCATTATTATTGGATCGTATGTTTTATCCGCAGGCTATTATGGGAAATATTACCTGAAAGCCCAAATGTTAAGATCATTATTAAAACGAGAATTGAAATCATTCTTTAAACAGTATGACATTTTGATAGCACCTACCATGCCTGTTCTGCCATTCAAAATTGGCGAGAAGATAGATGATCCACTAAAGATGTATTTAATTGATATCGACACAGTAATCGCTAATCTTAGTGGAATACCTGCAATGTCAATACCCGCTGGATTCCACAATGATCTTCCTATAGGTTTACAAATAATGGCAAATGAATTACAGGAGCAAACAATACTTGATGCAGCAATGTTATTTGAAAAAGCATCTAATATTCAAAGGAGCCCTGATCTGTAATGATATTGGCAGCAAATATTGGTCTTGAAATTCATTGTCAATTAACAGCTCTTCAGAGCAAATTATTTTGTTCATGCTATTCTGATTACCGCGACAAGACTCCCAACAATAATGTGTGCCCAATTTGTTCTGGACTTCCTGGAAGTCTTCCACTTTTAAATCAAAAGGCTGTAGAACTTGCCGGCATGGTTTCTCTAGCTCTTGGATGTAAAGTTCCAGATAAAATAATGTTTTATAGGAAAAACTACTTTTATCCTGATCTTCCAAAAAATTTTCAGTTGACACAATATAACTCATATGGAATAACTAGCATCGGTGTAGACGGGAAACTAGACTATGACGGATCAAAAAAAGCTGTAATTCGAAGGGTTCAGCTTGAAGAAGACCCGGGAAGATTGATTTATGAAAATAATAATAATAATGCAAATTCGTACACTCTTATAGATTATAACAGAGCAGGAGTAGCTTTAATAGAAATTGTTACTGAACCAAATTTTACTGATCCAAAGCATGTAAGGATGTTCTTAAATAAAATTTCTTCTGTCGTTCAACATTTAGGAGTTTGTGACACAAAATTGGAAGGTTCAGTTAGATGCGATGCCAATGTTTCAATAGGGAGCAAGAGAAAAGTTGAAATTAAAAATGTTAACTCCTTTAAAGAAGTTGAAAAAGCACTTTCTTACGAAATTACTAGACAAAACACTATGTCCTTACATGATATTGAAATTAAAGCAGAAACACGACACTGGGATGATTTACGAAAAATAACTAAACAGGCTAGGACGAAAGAGGAAGAACAGGATTATCGGTACTTTCCTGAACCTGACATACCTACAATAATCTTGGGGAACGAGTTTTTATCGTCACTTAAAGCTATCATGCCAGAGTTACCAGATGAGAGAAAAATTCGGTTCGTCACTGATTATGAACTTTCTGAACACATGGCACAGGTGCTAATTGAGAATAAAGAAATGTCTGACTTTTTTGAACTCGCAGTAAGCATTTATTCGTCACCAAAGGAGATTGCTAATTCAATTATTACTGATCTAATGGCATTTATAGATGATTCAGAGCAAAAAGCGTCTATTCTTTCAGGATTAAAAATTGAACCAAAACATGTTGCAGATCTAGTGAAACTGGTTGATCAGAATACTATTAATAGAAATACAGCAAAGATGATACTGAAACAGATAATAAAAACTGGCGAAATGCCCTCACAGCTTGTTATAAAGACGAACGCGTCAAAGATAGATGATACTGGCGCTATCGCTGAAGCTGTAGAATCAATATTTATACGTGAAAAATCTGCGGTAATAGATGCAAAAAATAACCCAAATGTCGCTAATTTCTTGCTTGGTAAGGTTATGCAATTAACAAGAGGAAGAGCAGATCCGAAAATTGCGCTTAATTTAATCACAAGGAAATTAACAGAATCAAACTAACTTTTCTCCTTTTTATTTTTCATTTTTGCCACTGACGAGATTGAAGAGAATTTTGTTGATGATGCCTTCATCCGTTCTAAATGCTGTACAATCATAGGCAAGAAAGCTCCAACATCTGTCACTATTCCTATCGCCTGGGTAGTTCCTCTATCTAGAAGTTTTGTCACTACCGGCTGACTTATGTCAATGGCAACAACCTTAACTGTTGCTGGAAGCATATTCCCTACAGCAATTGAGTGTAACATTGTGGACAGCATTAAGACCATTTTAGTGTCCTTAAGTACTTGTTTGTATTTTCGTTGTGCCTCAACAACATCAGTCACAACGTCAGGGATAGGTCCGTCATCTCTAATGGATCCTGCTAATACAAACGGTATATTATTGATAATACATTGATACATTATACCTTTTTTTAAGACCTTTTTTTGAACCATTGATTTTAGGGATCCGAATTTAAAAACTTCATTAATTGCTTGCATGTGATTTCTATGGCCTCTTACTGCAAGAGTTCCATCATTGACTTGCATGCCTAGCGACGTTCCCATTAAAGAATTCTCTACATCATGAACTGCAAGAGCATTGCCGGCCAACAATCCATGTATATAACCCATTTTAATTAATTTGGCAAGAGCATCTGAGGAGCCTGAATGAACGACAACTGGCCCGGAAACCACTACTATCTTTCCTCCTGACTCTTTAATCTTGTATATATCATTGGCAACCTTTCGAGCAATTTGCTGTGTCGGTCGCTCACTTGAACTGCTACTACTCATAAATTGAAAAATGTCTATGCCTTCTCGGGGACGTTCGTGCGGAATTATCTTGACTCCACGCTCCCCGACAACTATATTCTCTCCTTTTTTCACATCCCGAATCATTTTGCATTCTGCTCTCATCTTTTCCTTGTCCAATACTATGCATTTGTCCATCATCATATTTTCAACGTCAATCCATGAACCGTCATAGAACACTTGGGTTGCATTATTAGTAGTGCTGTAAAAGCTATCAGGCATCACCATATCTTTTATAGCCGGTTCAAGAATTGCTTGTTGGACAGATATGGGTTGTGCGCCTTCTCTATATACCGCTTCTAATAGCTCATGCATATGCTGCTGATTTTTGCCTCGAACCAAAAGGCGAGCATAGCTTGGGTCTCTCTTTCTCTTTCCCACGATGAATTCAAGGACTTGAAAATCTCCCTTAAGATCCATGACCTTATCAAAAATATTTGTTAGTATCAGAGAATCAATAAGATGACCTTTCACTTCAATTTCTTGTTCATATTTTCCGATCAAGCGTTAAAACAGATTAATATACGTCCATACATACATTAAAATTTTAGTCATATTATCACAAACAACAATTGTTAAAATAAATTGTCAATCATAACAGATAGGAAGTATCATTTGCAAAAATTACACATAACGGACATTAAAGACATAAGATATAATTTTGACAATCAAAAAACTCATTATTTTAATAAATTTATTAAACTGAATTTCTCAGCTCTGACTTGTATATCATAAGCCATAAGCCAGGCCCTATATTGCAACTTTGATGAATTTTAAACACTAATAAATTATACAACGTCGAGATATGCCTCAAATAATCCATTGTTATTGGCAGATATTTTGGAAATTTCAATCCAATTTATACAAGAGAATGTAAACTATATTATTCTGTTCTATGCTCTTATAGAAAAGATTCTTCTCTTTTAATTATGAATGTTTGTTATATTGGAAGAGATAACTTACCAAAATATTCTTCCATGTTATAGTCAGCTTTTATTTTTGCAATGATCTCGTCTTTCTTTTCCTCCGTAAACCATTGGGCAATAGACTTTGCTATACCATTTTTGTCACAAAAGGCTATCATGTATCCATTTGCTTCTTTTATTACGGAAAAGAGGTTTTCTTCCCCGACTGGCTCCCATTTATTGTCTTTGTTATCTTTTAGGGCGAGAGCGGGCATGGCATAGCCAGTATATGATGTCAAAAGGTCTTGGGATGCTTTTACGCGTCTTTCTCCTATCTTCAAAGCTGTAAAGTACTGCATTATTTATTAACTAACAGATGAATAGATTTAAAGGATTTAGGTTCATGACATTAGTGATAGTTGTTCTGACCCTTTGAACGTCGTTTAGCACAATTTAAAAAACTGTGCAGTAACTTCTTAGGATAGCCTTCCTTAGCATATTGCATGGCCTGCAACATCATCTCTATCTTGTCTACCCTGTGTACGAGTTGAGCGACATCTGTCTTATTTTGTAGATATTCATTCCATATTTTTTTATAATTTCTACGAAGATCAGAAGGTATACAATACAAAATAGAATTGATGGCTTTTCTTTCTTTTAACCTCTTATGCTTCTCTGAAATTTGACCTGGAATGTAGTCGCCGATTATAGATTCTGCTAGATCATGAAGAATTACCATTTTCATGACGCGCTGAGTGTCCAATCCAAGTATATCGGATAAGACCATGCTTATTGCACACATGGAGAACGTATGATCTGCTACAGATTCAGGATTTTGCACTTTAACTTTTGAAATCCAACCTGCCCTTTTGACATACTTAAGTTGCATGGCATATTGAAAAAATTGGGTTACATCCTTTGGTTTTCTTACCATTTTCAACTGTTGTGTCTTCCTGCTAATCGGCATCATTATGCGTTCTATGTATGTGTTTTGAAATTCTTCGTTATTTAACAAGCCATCTGATCATCATATGAGTCAACAAATACATTGAATCAACTGGTAACGTAACATAATTTATTTTATGCCTTCAGTTTATGTATGTAATGTAATCAGATATGTTTCGTCTTGTATCTTAATATACTGGCTGGCTCCGTCAATGAAGTTTTATTGATACAATAATTGTGGGAATGATGTTTTATTTTGCAGTAACTTACAAGGGATATTCATAACAATATAGATACAATATACTGCATTTTGTGTAAGCAACTCGTTCTGCAAATAAGTAAAATGTAATGCACACATACATATATTATTCTTCCTACTCGTCGCGTCCTGGAATAAACAGCGGTACTTCTTTTAGGAAATTGCTGATATACTATGATAAAATAATATCATAATGCATTTATCTATAACTTAAAATCAATTATATTTAGATTACTGTTTCTGTTGATTGGTAACTAATTCGTTAGTCATACTATTGGTATAGTACTATAGTCTAATGTCTATATTATTACTCTATAAATATCATCAAAGCACTCAAAAAGAGTAGTCATGTAATGGTCTGTGTAATGAAATTTATTTCATGTATAATTCCCATTTAGTGCAACACGTACTACCAAATATATCATAACTACATTAGAGCACATGAACTCTTAATGAGCTAAACCCAAGCTAAACCATCTGGAATCATAATTAAAGACAGAAAATTGGAGGACATTAATGCAGAATGCAAAGAATATGATAAATAATATTCGTGTAAAGTTTATAGTTTTTTGGAAGTATATTATATAAGATAAAGGATAATAGGCCAAGAAATAATGAACCAAGGAGAAATGCATTCTAGAGTTGTTCTCATTCCAAATAGGCATATTCTCTCCGGTCCATTATTCGTTGACAATAAATTATCATTCACTGCTATGATAATAATAATATTAAGATTCTATAAAGAAACTAACATCGATCCAGAACGTTCATGCCATCCAACGACTTTTCACAGCCCTTCTATCCGACTGTGTCACAGAACTCTATCTTAAAAATAGGTATTTTCAACATAACTTAGCGATATATCACATTTAGTTTAAATTGCGGAATGATTTACAAACAAAACGTTATTTAGTGTGAATTATTCAAAAAAATTGAACATTTCTACAGTAACCTAGTTCTCACGTTACACTAAGTAGTTTCTTCTTCTGCTAGTAAACTTCTGGTTCTCTCTGCAGCTTTCTTAGCGGTATCAAAAATTATCTGTGCGACATATATGTCTATTCCTAGTATTCCAGCGATCTCGCTAGGACCACATTTAAGTATGGTCTCGATTGTAAATCCAGCATTTAACAACATATCTTTTAGACCAGGCGCAATTTCCATCATTTGAATAGCAGGATCCATGTTAACAACTAATGTTCATTTTTGTTTATAATACTTATCTGTCTAGTGTTCACGAATTATTTTTGTAGATTTATAATTTTACATTTTCTCGTCTAACGAGTTTTCAGTCAGGTGAGTAAAGATGTTCTATACATCTCATTATCAATAACAGTTATGATCCACTTTAAGTGCAATGAATTTTTAATGATTATTTGTCTTTTTCACTTCTTGATATGTCGATTTAGTGATAGTAGCAATCATTCTTATCAGAATTACGAAAATAGCACTGATATTCTATTGCTGAAATTTACTTCTATTGTTTGCAATGTATATCAAATAGTTAACTTATTTAACTGTCTATATATTTGATTCATAAAAAGGTTTAATCTATTACTGTTACTCTTCCGACTTTTCTGAGATATATTTCAAAATCTGTCAATTTGTCTTTTCTTGAAGTATTATATTCTTGAAAGTTTCTTGCCATGGTTGACGAACTGGAGATATAGATGTAGACAAAATTAGCTTTGGTTGGAAGAACATGTTGTGGTCATATTATACTACCTGTATTTGCGTCTGCTTATATTGCTATTAAACAAAGGATATTAGTAGCAGTTATAACAACTCTTCATCTATAACTTCAATTCTATCAACGTATTGTCGGCAGTGGCATCCAATGATCAAGCATTTTCCAACTAGCATCAACGATTCCATCATATCAAGAGTATTCCTAAGTTCATGGGCTAAATGAGTATGAGAACACTTAGCACAATTCATTCACAAAAGAGAGTATATCAAATATATATAATCTTCGCAATAATCAGATAGAGGATATTAGAGACACACAGAGATAGTAGAAGAGGAATCAGATCAGAAAGACTGTAATAGAAACTGAGTTATATATGGATATATAACCTTGATACAATCGCATTTTCTCTTATGAGCCGTTAGAGTAAGAATAGAACGTTGATTCTAATATAAAAGTAATTATCACTAATATAAAGGATATTTTAAGATAATAAAATAGTGAGCTTCTAATTATATGCAAGCCATATATCCCATATAACAAAAAACACTTTTAATTTCTCTTACTTCTAGCACTGATGTTCAAAATATCTCAATATTCCTTTAATGCTTTTATCATCTCTGCTGACTTTGTGAAGTTATTACGGCGTATATACTCTAGAATATATGATTCTTTGCAACGCCTTAGAATCGTTGGTTTTTATACTAGCACTATATCTGACAGATAAAATTACACACTCTGAACTAAGTTATATATGTCATGCTATTTCTTTATATAGATGACAAACTTTTAAACAAATCCAACAGTTATGGCGTATGATAAGCAATATATTCGAAAATCAATATTAATAGTCGATGATGAGTTTGACATTGTTACTCTAATTAAAGCATCTTTGCAAAAGCACGGCTTCAATACCTTGGCTTTTACAGACCCATTACTAGCATTAGAGCATTTTCGAAATAATTCTAAAGATTTCGCTCTGGTTATATCAGATATTAGGATGCCCTCAATGAATGGATATGAACTAATAAGAAAGATCAAAGCAGAACGTCCAACAATTAAGACTATTTTAATATCTGCATTTGAAATCAATAAAGAGGAATTTTCTAAAATAATGCCTACTGTTAAAATAGATAGTTTTATAACAAAACCCGTATCTCTCAAACAGTTAATACATAGCATCGAAAACAGCCTAAAAGACAAGAAGATGGAGCGGAAAAGCATTAAAAATAATGGCTATTAATTTAAGAAAAAAGAGATAGCTACGGACACTCTATATTTTCGTATTGCTGTGTCCAGAACTGAAATAGAGAATATCTGCGATAGATATTAGTTATGCATTTTATCATGCACCTTAAGTCTTTCATATATAATCATTCAGTAAAAGAGTAACGCTAATTTATAGAGAGGTAAGAATGAGATAAAATTGTAATATTTCTATCTGTCAAAGTATGGAATGGGTTCAAAACTAAAAAACATGTTCTACCAAACAAGAATGACAAGACTAAAGCATTTATGCATCAGTGCACAATTAGGAGCTCAGTCTAATATGGAGTACCTTTTAGTCTTTGGTTTTTGAAAGCCTCAATATACCATTCAAATTCTTCAAGAAATCGTATAACTCTTTTGTCATATCTTTCATCCATTAATTTTCCATGCTCGTCAAAAACATCTTGTACTCTTGATATTGGAAATGATGAAGATATAGATGGCGCTCCAAGTTCTGCGAATATATGGCGGAGATGTTGTGCTGCATTTACGCCACCAAAGCCCCCGGGGGAATAGGAGACAATGGCAGAAGGTTTAAAATAATATTCCTCTAAAAAATAATCTAGTGTATTTTTCATTGCAGCTGATGTACTATGATTGTATTCTGGGGTTATAGAAAGGTAGCCCTCTGCATCATTAATTTTGTTCCTAAGGTCTCTGAACCTCTCTGAAGGATTTACCATCTCTTTATACATTCTATCAAGTAAAGGCAAGTCAAGTTCTAAAGGATCAATAAAAAATACAATATGGTTACGGTCCTTCAATTTCTCTTCTATCCAGCGGGCAACTTTGATACCTTGACGGTCTCGTCTAACCGATCCAACTATTAAAGCAATTTTAGCCATTATTGTTTCTGTTCTTGTTGTTCTGCTGCTCTTCTAACCTCTATTAGCATTTCTCTATATATATCTCTCTAAAATAAAACGAATATCTTTTCACATATATTTAGGTATTAGACGCATATTTTGTAGGCGCTAAAGCAGGAAAATATACATATAATAGAATTTTTTTGATAATCAATACGATATACGCTTATAAAAATGCAAATCAGCTGCGTTCTTTTTATCCTATTAGGTTATTGTTAATATGTGACAGAAGAAAGCGATAAGGATCTAAATCTGATCGTATGTGAATATTGCGGTAAAGAGTTTGATAGTATTGACAAGTTCAGGATACATATAGACCAGGTACATACTAGTAGCGACTCGTTCCATTAAAAATATTTTTGATGTTATAGTAGTATCATTGATGAGTGTTAATCTTTGCTGATTCATCTCTCATAGCAGTGAACCTTACGTTCTTTTATTGCATACTTTCTAAGAATGACTTGTCTATCTAACTATATGCAGAATTTTCAAGAGATATGTTTTTCTACAGTTGATCCTAAGATAGAGTATAATATCTCTTATATCTCGAGAATTATATCCCAACGAATTTACGTCAATAACAACGTTAAATGATTAACTAAACACTATTCTTATTGTTATAATTGTCTAATAACAATATTTTTTGTTCTCCTACTTCTTGTTGCTTTACAATTAGAAATTATTCACAAATCATTATTATTAGCAATATTTCGAGCGGATGATAAGTAGTGAGGCTTCCGCAGTACTATGTGATAAATGATTATAACAACCTTGCCGTTAATTGCAAATCGTCTTAAATGTTCGGCTGGCAGGTCAACGATAGATGACCTAGTTGATATATCAGTAGGTCGGAGTGGCTACATAGCAGGTATAATTCTCAAATGATTTGAGCATCATATGAAAGCCATAAGGGGATGTCATAGAACATACGCAGAAATCGCTATTTTCTTATTTCTGTGTAATTTTACTTATGCTTAAATCATCTCCAGAGGGCTGTCTTGGTTTGACATCGGGAAGGCGTGCTCAATAGCCGTGCAGTCGTACTCGGTCAGCTGCCAACCTACACCACCAGCGTTTTCCTTAACTCGCTCGAGGTGGGTGGTCTTTGGAATCGTGAAGGTACATGGGTGACGTGTCAGAAAATTGAGTGCAACCTGTCTAGGTGTGCGGCCATGGCGCTTGGCAATCTCTGATAATATCCGTCCACCAATACTGCTAGCAGACGGAAAATTCCGGTGTCCAAATGGTGCATATCCCACCACAGCGATTCCGCGATCAGTACAGTACGGAATTATACGCCGTTCTACCCCACGATAACCGAGATGATATAACACCTGGTTGCATGCCATTTGCTCGTTGTGAAGGGCCTGCTCAGCAGCCTTTAATTCTTCCACATCAAAATTGCTGACTCCTATCAACCTGACTAGGCCTTCGGCTACCAACTTCTCCATGGCACGCATAGTCTCACCTATCGGATGGCTGCCTGGCCAATGAAGCAAATATAGGTCAAGCCACTCAGTCTTTAGTCGTTTTAGGCTCCGCTGACAAGCTCTTAGAGTACCCTCATAGGATGCGTTAGAAGGCAAGACCTTACTAGCGAGGAACACCTCGTCGCGCCGTCCAGCTATTGCTTCCGCCACCAATTCCTCTGTATGGCCGTGGCCGTACATCTCTGCTGTATCAATGTGTATCATCCCGAGGTCCATGCCCAGCCGTAACACTTGTACTGCTCGCGATTCAAAGTCACTTCCGTCTTCGATCATCCACGTGCCTTGCCCGATTATTGCTGTCTCGAGATCGGTCCAGCCAAACTTCCGCTTAAGCATGCTCACTGCCAAGTCCCACTAGTAAAGAATTTCAAAACAAAGCTAATTTTTGGATCGAGGAATTCCACTAATCTCACTGCATCTACTCATCATTTAGAGAGACGATGATGTTTATTAGTTTTTTAACGTTATACGCAGCTCTCTCAACATAAATAAGAAAAAGCATATAGCTCTAAAAGCCAATATTTCTTTATGCTTATTTTTCAGAGAATAGAACATCTATAGAAGACATTAGTCACGGGTTATATCTATACACTTTCAGCTTTGTCATAAGATAATCTGTTAATAGAAGCCATGTATCAATATGGAAATAGATCCAGAAATATAAACCAGAAAGCATTTCCTTAAACAAACAACGATTTTTTAATTTATAATTGAGTATGAACTCAAATTAATGTATATAATTTTCAAGTTTTTTCTTTAATTTCTTCCATTGTAGGAGCACTATTATTTGCCTACTTTCTTCGTTCAGGATGATCGTGCCATTTTATTACAAGAAATAATGATGTCCATCTGTTCACAAAGCATTTTAAAGTCATGATACAATTTCTCAGACTATAATATGTAATTTCTTTTTGTTCTACTCTGTCCTTATGAACTGTTAGGTATTTCAAGAGGTTGTTGAGAAGCCAATAACAATATAGTAAAAATAGCCTACCTTATGATGATATTTTTCTCTGGTTATCGGGGACTATATGGCAATTATGAATGTCAAATAAGGACTGAGTCTAATTGAATTAATTCCTTCTATCATTGTTCTTACCTTTTTTCATGTAGCCGAATCAAAGACTAATATAGGAGCGGGCCCGTCGGAGCTAGTGCCGATATCGGTGCCATAAGTAGGTTCCTATCATTATATAGATATCTTAAGCTTTAAAGGTTTTCTTTTCTCTTCTTGTTTAGATTAAATATCATGAATATTATCTTTAATTTTAGCTTTCATTTCTGAAGTGATTTCTTCTGGTTTTATAGCATGGATTTCCCAAGCATGTTCTTCAGCCTGTTTGAGAACATCTTCTTCTGTTGTGCCTTTAATGATATTATCACAGTCTAATCCTACGTCACGACATGCTAGTGTTTTCATATAATATACGACTATTACAGTGGATAAATCCTTTTAGGATATCACTCTCCCTGTATAAGTGGTATTTCAATTCTTAAAAGGAGTAGAGCAAAAGAGGTTGTAAGTGGCGTTGAGTCTATTTCCAAATAAAGACATTCTTACGACAGAAATTGAATCATGGAAAGACTTTGTGAATAGCCTTCCTTGAAAACAACATAGAGAATTATTTTAAAGTATACTAAATATTGTTACAAATATGTTGCTACTGCAATTAATACAAAAGGAGAACTATTTCCAGCTGAACCATTACTTATGGCGTTACTGCTTTCATAACATATAAAATGATTGACTGGTTAACAAAACAAATTTCAAAATATGAATCACTTGTTAATAATAACAAAGAAATTAATGAAACTGGGGAACAATAGGTAGATGAGGTACAAATATGTCTCATAGAAATGAAGCAGCTAAAATTGCAGGATTACAAATCCCTAGATTTATTAGTAAATCTGCAACTGTTTCGCTAGCATATGGATTAGACAAGTACTTCACTCCTAGGAGGAGACCATTATGACTGAAGTCGGAACTAGAGGCATCCCGCCGCTGAACTGGGATGTGCTCGTAACGCCCGGCATACCCATTGCCACGAGCGACCTGCCTCCGGGGATGAAACAGGCGATGTTTCAGGCGATAGCGTCAACCCTCATCTATGGCAAGCGAGACGCCGTTCTAGTCGACGCCTTTATGACCGTCAAGCAGGCTGATGCCCTAGTGGATTGGGTTGCGGCAAGCGGCAAGAACCTGACAACAATCTATATTACGCATGGCCATGGAGACCATTGGTTTGGAATCGGATCTCTTCTTGAACGCTTCCCAAATGCTAGAGCAGTCGCGACACCTGATGTTGTGAGAGTTATGCGCCAACATGCCTCCCCAGAGTTGCTTGAGAGGTTTTGGAAGGCGGGGTTTCCGGGCCAGATCCCGGACCGGCTCGTGATCGCCGAGGAGCTCAAAGGAAATGTAATTGATCTAGAGGGGCACGACTTGGTCGCAGTGGAACTTGGCCATACCGACACCGACCACACGACCTGTTTAAATGTCCCCTCTGCCGGCCTAGTGGTGGCTGGTGATGCTGCCTACAACGACGTTCACCTCTACCTCGTCGAGTCAAATGCGAAGAGTCGCCGGGAGTGGATCTCTGCACTCGATAAAATTGAGTCGCTCAATCCACGCGCAGTTATCGCCGCACATAAGCGACCTGGTAACGACGATAATCCCCGGATCATCGAGGAGACCCGACAGTACATCCGCGATTTCGACCGGATAGCCGAAATGACGGCAACTGTGCAGGAGCTCTATGACAAGATGCTGGAGCTCTATCCAAATAGGGTCAATCCGGGGTGGGCACTCTGGAGTTCGGCGCGCGCAGTCAAACAGTAATTTAGGAGTTGCTAATGCATGAACTTCTCAGCCTGGTGTTGTATGCGCACTTACCTAATTATCATTAATTGAAATGGATTGAATGATGATGGTGTGTGCAATTTTTGTGTATACCTCATAGTACTTCCGGATGTATAAAAAGATCGTACAAAACCATAGCGCAGACTGATCTCTGAAAGCTAAATGCAGGCTTAAGACACTTGAATCTCCTTTATCTATGTAGAATCAAGCTGATTGCTGACCAGTGAACTCTATGGGCTCATTCGAGTCGTAAAGAGATAGCGACTGACACATTTTATTTCAATAAATGTTCTTCTTCTATAAACATTGTATTCTTCCTGAATCGAATAAATTTCTATTTTGGCTCGAAATGGAGTATGTTTTATAATGCTGCTCCGGGTACAATGCGAGGCAATACACTCATTATACTTTTATAGAACACTGACGGTCAGGTTCTGTAATGGTCGGGAAAGATAAATCCTCATTCCATGCTTCACGTCATTTGACTGCAACAACGTTTCTTATGATTGGCATTATTACTACCGGCACATTATTTGTTTTTACACCAGTATTAAACCAAAATCACACTGCAATGGCACAACAACAACAACCTACTGGTAATTCTTTTCAGATCGATAACATGACATTTTCTCATCATACGGCTTCTGTTAATGGTATTCAATTGCATTATGTAATAGGCGGTCAAGGAGATCCTATAGTTTTATTACATGGATGGCCAGAAACATGGTATGCATGGCATCATCTAATGCCGGCCTTAGCTAAGAACTATACTGTTATTGCACCTGATCTTCGAGGCCTCGGAGACTCGTCAAAACCACTAACTGGTTATGATGGTAAGACCGTAGCTGAAGACATACATCAACTAGTCACTCAGCTAGGATTTAAAACAATTTTCCTAGTGGGTCATGATATCGGATCATTTGTAGTCTATCCTTACGCAGCTGAACATCCTACGGAAGTAAAGAGGTTAGTAGTAATGGAAGTCCCGCCTCCCATTACCGGTTTCTTTCCTCCCGGAATACCTCCAATATGGTGGATCATATTCCATCAAACGCCGGACGTACCAGAAGCCCTTGTGCAGGGAAAAGAGATGACCTATCTATCATGGTTTTATCAAAATCTTGCGTTTAATCCAGCTGCGATAACGCAGGCAGATATCAATGAATATGTTATCCATTATTCTGCTCCAGGTGGGATGCGTGCGGGATTTGAGTATTATCGGGCTATTCCTCAGGATGCAATTCAAAATCAGAATTATTCAAACACTAAGCTCACAATTCCTGTACTGGCGCTAGGAGCAGGGTATATTCCAGCATTCGGCGGTAATCCTAATACTGCTGCCCAAAATGGGATGAAGATGTTAGCTCAAAATGTAACAGGGATCATAGTTCCAAATTCAGGACATTTTATTCAAGAAGAGCAGCCGGATGTCGTAGTAAAAGTACTTAACAATTTCTTTAGTGGTAATTCTACTACTACCGCATCTAATAAATGAGGAATTCCCGCAATTCTGTAACTAAAACCGATGGGAAGTGGGAAGGATAACTCATGACGGCTACCAACTACTCTACAGACGACATCACTCTACTGATAGTCGATCCTTGCAATGATTTTATGAGTGAGGGAGGCAAGCTCTATGAGCGTACTAAAGAGACAGCTGAGGCAGTCGGCTTTATGACAACATGCACAAGGTGATTCCTGCTGTGCGAGCAGCGCATATCCAAGTCTTAATCATACCTCACCACCGCTGGCGAGAAGGAGATTATAAAGGATGGAAGCATATGAACCCATCGCAAATCCGGGCGAGCGAAGACCAGGACTTTGCTGCTGGAACTTGGGGTGGAAAATTTCATCCTGAATTTGGTCCTCGCAGAGGTGATGCAATCGTGCTTGAGCACTGGGCACAAAGTGGCTTTGCCAATACGGATCTTGACTCACAACTGAAGCAGCAGGGATTCAGAAAATAATTTTGGTTGGCATGGTAGCGAACACCTGTATCGAAGCCACAGCTCGCCTTGGCATGGAGCTTGGCTACCACGCTACTCTCATTAAGGATGCTACTGCCGCGTTAAGTCATGAAGGCATGCATGCTGCGCATGAAGTCAATGGATCGCTATTTGCACACGCTATTTTGACCACCAAGGAGCTGCTGATCCTGTTGCCTATTGAACAGGGAGGAAAATCACAAATAGAAGGGTCAAATGACAAAAACATAGTTTCATAAGTACTAAGCACTAATGTAATAAGCATTATATTCTTCTATTCCGCTTTTAACAGATGCATGGCAATTTTTGCATAGTTTACCTTCAATCCCCCTAGGATACTTAGTTAATATATCGTAACCAAAGCTCATCTATAGAAGACAATTATACGGCTATCGTTAACTTTACGTATGCGTCTTTACATCAATCT
>Ga0126310_10000047_pt1 | contig 31478 bp, 35 predicted proteins | sample Plot60_FD_92540 | JGI IMG/M metagenome (GOLD analysis project Ga0126310, IMG submission 92540) | Serpentine soil microbial communities from UC McLaughlin Reserve, CA, USA - Plot60 | ecosystem: Environmental > Terrestrial > Soil > Grasslands | place: USA: UC McLaughlin Reserve, Lake County... | reverse complement strand
TACAAGCTAGCTTTAGAAGGTAAACTCTATAGCAGATCTATTCCATAATCACCTAGCATAGACAACAACTTTCTTTTTCTTTTTTTAGAGAAAAACAGAATAAATAGGTAGAGATAAAAATTACTTTATAATCGTCAATATTTGCTTAGTTTGTTTATAATATCGATGTCAGTTATTTATTCACTAATCCTTTTCAATCATAAAACTCAGTTGTCTTAAGATAACAGGATAATATGTATCCTAGCCTGCGAAAGCAATTTCGTGTATAGAAAAATGCCGTGAGGTCAAATGATTATATCAAATAATTATATCCACGTCTGAATCCATTCCGCAGAGCTGGAGACTACTTCTTTTGTTTGTTAGAAACTACCCATTTTAGCCCTGCTCACCATCTTTGAAGCTAGCCTTTTCTTTTATTACGAGTGGCAGGATTTTTTCCATTATAAGATCGTCGAAGTCTTTGAGTTCAATGTCAAATGATATCAGTAAATAGTAGTCATCATTAATGGGAATTGTTGCCCTATTCAGCTTTTGGTATCTTGCCGCTGCATATACCAGCTTCCCTACCTTCGGTTCAAACTTGGTCCTCGTCTTCTGTCTAGTAACAGTAGCCGATGCATATTCTTCGTTTTCTTCTTCGCTAAGCAGGGGATGGAGGTCCTGTCTTTGCTCAACATTTACCAACACCCCGAATTTGTTGGCAACACCTACCCATCTAATAGAGTCATGAAGGTTTAGAATCTGTTTGCTAAATGCATAAACAAATTCATAATCTACCATACACAAGCATTGAAATCGAAGCTTTAAAAGCGTATACTTTTGCATTACTTTGCATTGTCAGTCCTCAACAGTTTCAGTTTTTATGGCTGATATCTTTTGTATGTAAAGAATGAATGGTATTCTGTGATGGCAAACAAGCGGGTATTGTAGACCTGCTATAAAGAATTGGTCTATTATTGCACATAGAAAAATTATAAAGGTGGTCTCGCAAAGGTGTTATCTGGATTAATATGGTATTGTACCGCTAGCGACGGATCTTTTTGTCTGCCAGTCAGTATTCCCACTACCAGATCATCCTTCTTGATGGTTTCCTCTTGCCTCAGCTTGCGCACAGCAGCTGGCACTGCTCCAGAGGCCATTTCACAATCGAATCCGTTTAAACCAACAACAGCCATGCCATCCATCATATCTTTATCATCAACTTCAACAACAATTCCATTACTGAAGTCAATAGCCCGAAGAGCCTTGGCTATATTGGCCGGCTTTCCTATCTGGATTGCTGTGGCGTTTGTCTTTGGACGAATGCCTTTTCGATCGTTGTATTCATAATAACGTTTAACCATCTCCAGATCAGGCCTACCACTGTTCCATGTCAGATGAGTGTTTTCAAAGCGGCCGTTAACTAGATTATAAAATGCGTTAGCCCCCACAGAGTTGACTATGATAATTCGTGGGATTTTTTTTATCCATCCCCACTCATACAACTCTATCAACGCCTTACCACAGCTTGAACTATTTCCTAATGCTCCGCCAGGATATACGATCCAATCGGGCGGATTCCAGTTTAAGTGTTCCATTACTCGGTAAACAATAGTTTTTTGTCCCTCCAACCGAAAGGGATTTACGGAGTTGACTGTATATGCACCCGTCTCATCAGCTTTTCGTAAAGATATCGAAAGTGCGTCGTCGAAGTTTCCGTCAACCTGTACCACCTGGGCACCAAACTGGAACGCCTGTCCTAGCTTTCCAGGTGCAATTTCGCCCCTTGGAATATAAACTTCACATCCCATATTTTCATTGGCAGCGTACATTGATGCAGAGGCAGAGGTATTCCCTGTAGAAGCACAGATTAGCCTTTTTACATTTAGCATTTTTGCATATGTAACCGACGTTGACATCCCATTATCCTTAAACGATCCACTCGGGTTATATCCTTCAGGTTGTAAAAGAAAAGAATTATGATCCATATCCGCATAATCAGCTACTTTGCTCATCAGATAAGGCTTGGACAGCCTGCCCTCAGCTCCATCTAATGAAACAAGCACTCTCGCACAATCCGAAAAATCCTCAGTCTCGATGCCGGAAAAATTTATTAGGTCCCGAAATCTCCACACTCCGCTTTCATTATATATATTTCCGCCATGATTTCTTCGCTCATAAAACACATCAACTAGGCTTTTGGACTTGGCCTCTTTGTATACTACATCTAGTAACGATCCACAAGAACATCGATAGATGCCGTTATCTATGGCATATGTCAACCCGCAAGAAGTGTTAATGCATTTTTTAATCGCATCGATTTTCATTAAGCAGTGATCCTTTATTTGGCGGCATAACAACGTACATTTATTAATATTACTTTCTACGATCGCTGAGACGCCTTTTCATACATCTTGAGGACTTGTTGAATAACCCCATCCATGTCATCCTCCTTCACTTCAGGACTCACTGCATGTTTCAGAAGATTATTCACAGTTGAGGATATTTCAGTGCTGACCTCACCAAAACTATCCATGTCACTATAGCTCTCTTGATAGAGCCTCCTTAATTTCATAGCATATAATTGAGTTTGCTCATTCATACTTACGTTGTAATTATGATTATTTACTTTAATTTTTTCTTTTATCATTTAAGTGTTTAGCAAGAGATGCTGTTTAAAAAACTTGCCTGAGAAGTCGACCTAAATTTGATTAGACCAAGGTTAGCAGCACCTTTGCTTTAAGCCTTTAGTCGTGTTGACATATAAGTGTCATATACCGATGATTGTCCGTTACAAATATAGGAAATGATCTGGTGAATGTCTGCGGGTATAACAAAGTGCGAAGAATTAAGAAACCTCCTAAACACGAGCCTTCAGAGGAATTATGCAGCTGCGCTACTCCTTTCAGGTGGTCTTGATAGCAGTATCCTCGCTTGCCTGGGAAAGCCAAAAGTCTCTTTTACCGTTAGCGTCGGAGATAATGCGCCTGACTTAGAGTATGCGGCCAGAGTAGCCGCGAGGCACAACATAGAACACATACCGATAAAACTAACTTATGAAGAATTGCTGCAAATTATAGAAGAACTCATTAAGATTCTGAAGACATTTAGCCCGTTGGAAATTAGAAATTCCAGCGTCGTTTTGGCCGGCATCAGGGCTGCGACGAATGAAGGATATAAGTGCCTCATGACAGGTGATGGAGGAGACGAGCTATTTGCAGGGTACAACTACCTTAGCCGTTTTTATGCTGATGTAGATGCGCTAGATAAAGAGCTGCACAAACTTTGGGAGTCTATGCATTTTAGCTCTATATACTTAGGCAAAATGACAGGCATAGGTATCAGAACGCCACTTCTAGATTCGGAATTTCTTAAATATGCTAAATCTGTTAGGACGATTGACAAAATAGGAAAATACAAGGGTTTGACATGGGGCAAATTCATTCTAAGGAAATGTTATGAGTCAGATCTTGGGGAAGATATAGTCTGGAGGCCAAAACTGGCACAAGAACAAGGGGCAGGGACCAGCATCATTGCATCCATTATATCTGCAAAATTCGACGACTTTACTTTTGCTGTAGGACAAAATAAGGCGTTAGCAGAGTCAACGAAACTTCGAGACAAGGAACACCTATATTATTACTCATTGTATAGAAAGTATTTTCCCGCTCCCAGAGATGAGGCTTGTAACGGCCATCTGCATTGTACCGAATGTAGAGGGTGTTTTACCAGTGGAGGTCAATATTGCAATATTTGTGGATCATTTCCCGTGAAGCCTGAAATATAGCTTGCATAAATTTTCAACAATTGAAAAATCACGAATTATTTGGATCTATTAACAATACAGATTACCTATTGCCATCCTGTACACCTATTGATGTGACCCTAGTTACACCAGGAAGAGACACATGTTTTTTACGCCGGCAAAGGTAATCACATAACAGCTGCCTAAATATTGTTACTCTCTTTAGCGACGACTGGACAAACCACAAAAGCTAATTGGAAAAGATAATTGGATTTAATAGCTTAAGTGAAGAATCTGCCGAAATAATAGAATAAGCTAAGAATGTAGATTTAGGACATACTATACAAGACAAGTTTGCAACTCCATCTATTATGGATTTGGCGCGACTAACCAAACCGAGTGTTGTCTCTACTGTATATATTTGAGTGGCAATTATCTATCTATGAGGTTTTGACGATTTTTTTTTAACTTCCTTTTTTATTCTGGATATTGTCGGATAGCTATACCCTCTTTCTCTATATGATCTGATCATAGATTTCCAATTATCCAATCTCCATTTTGCCTGTTTTGGACTAAGTAAAAAGGTCTCCTTTTTTATAATACTTTTCCTTCCCGGAGCCAAAAATCCACCAGCGATGGCAGTGTTCCGTTTATATGCAAAACGTAAACCAAACAGAATCATGTCTATAGTCAGAAAATCCAAGTATTTTCTGATCTCCGCATATTGTTCATCTGTTAGTCGCAAAGTAAAGGTGGCCTCTTTCATCAGTTTATTAGTCATTAATATACAATAGGTTTTAAAAGATTCCTTTCTAAACTCGAGTTTAGAAAGTTTTCGTCTCGCTTATATAATCATGCCGAAACGTTGTCAGAGAAGCATGAATGTACGAATGTAGCATTCAACTTAATTTTGATTTCAATTTAGTGAAAAAATTTGTCTTCCATGGAGTACTGAAGCTCTATCTAATAGGTAATAACAAGAGGGCAGTGGCTGCTCAGTAGCGGCCACTAAATGCTCTATTTTTGATCGATCAGATGATATTAAGCTTTCTGCCTATTGATTCAAGCAAATCTATTGCGAATTTTAACTGGTGTTTGGTATGTAATGCTGTGAGTGAGACCCGTAGCCGTGCCGACCCCTTCTGAACAGTAGGGTATCTTATGGGTTGCAAGAAGACGCCATCATCAAGCAAATCTTTAGAAAAGTCCAAAGCTAGTTTTTCGGATCCTATAATAATTGGAATGATTTGGCTATCTGGTTTTCCACGAATAAGACCAATTTTACTTAACCTGTCTCCAAAGAACAGGATATTGTCGAATAATTTTTTTTGCAGATTTCCTTTCTGAGCAAGGCTTATAGAGGCTTGGGCAAACACACACAGATGCTGCGGTAGAGCAGAAGTGTAAATAAATTGACGAGACTTATTGACCAAAATTTCCCGCGTTAACTCAGCCGCAGCAACATATCCGCCAAAACCTCCTAAGGCTTTGCTTAGGCTACTAGTATGTATATCAATATCACTGTTGACTCCTAAATGCGTGGGAATCCCAGAAAATAAATTCGACGATCCACTACCGAAAATAAAATCTCCGTGGGCATCGTCTACCATGATTATTGAGTCATATTGTTTGGCAAGCCTACAGATGTCCCTTAGGCTTGCTATATCTCCATCCATGCTAAATACTCCTTCAATTACTATGATCTTCCTTTTGAATAATTTTGATTCTTCTAATAATTCCGCTAAATGTACCGGATCGTTGTGGTGAAAAACTTTTACGTTAGCGCGGCTGAGCCTACAACCATCTATTATGCTAGCATGATTGAGTTGGTCGCTAAGAACTAGCGTCCCTGAATCTGCTATCGCAGTAAGCACTCCTAGGTTTGCCATATATCCAGTAGGATAGACTAGCGAAGCTTCAGTGCATCTGTGTTGTGCGAGTTTCTCCTCGAGGTCCGTCATCTCTGAAAAGTTTCCGGCGATCAACCTAGAGCTACATTGAGATAAGCGATTAAGAGACAGAAAAGCCTCCTGCAGCACTTTATTGTTTTGAGACAGGCCAAGATAATCATTCGAACACAAATGTACAGTAATCTCGTTCCCGTCGACCGTCAGCTTCCCTGTATCGAAGTTGACAGAGATTTTTCTCAGGCTCCTATATAGATTGTCGCGTTTTAGTCTTTCAAGCTCAATACCTAAAAAATTGCTACTATTTCTTTTATTGTTATATTGCTTTGCTGAGCCCAATTTCCTTTATCATTGCAATGTCCCTTGTTGAGCGATTTCCGCCGGTTGTCAAATACCCGCCAGTAATTATTCCATTGGCGCCGGCTCTAAGAGCTATTCTTTCTTTCTCCTTAAGGTGGATCTCTCTTCCACCGGCAATCTTTAAAATTGTCTTTGGCATTATAAATCTCCAAACTGCAATAGTCTTTATTGCATCCATTGGATCCAGTGGATTTAAACCTTCCAGAGGAGTCCCGTTTCTGGCAATTAATATGTTTATGGGCACTTCATTGGGACGAAGAGATTTAATAGAAAATGCAAGCTCTAACCTTTGTCCAGGGCTCTCTCCCATACCTATAATACCTCCACAACACAATTCTAGCCCTTCATCTACGATAATTTTAGCGGTCTTTACTCTATCATGAAAATCATGTGTCTTACATATTTGCGAAAAGTAACTTTCGGCTGTCTCTAAGTTATGATTATAGCGTTTAACGCCAACGGACTTTAATCTTCTTGCCATCTCACGAGTCATGAATCCTAGTGATACGTTGACATCTATCTTTACTTCCTTTTTGATCTCAATAATTGTTTTGCAGATTTGCTCAAAATCTTCCTTGGGCGGAGAGCGATATGCACATACGAGGCAAAAACTATTTGCGCCTGATTCCTTAGCCTTTTGGGCTTGTTTTAAGATCGTCTCCTGAGGTAAAAGCTCGTATTTGTTTATACCTGTCTTATAGTGTGATGATTGAGCACAAAAAGAACAGTCTTCTGGACATGCGCCAGACTTAGCATTAACGAGAGTTTCTACATCCACTAAATCGCCATTAAATCTCCGGGTAATTGTATTTGAGCAACGGATCAGACTATCTATATCATTTGAATTAAGCAGTCTCTGCGCTTCTTCTAGGCAGATATCCTCACCGCTCAAAACTCTACTGGTTGCTTCTTTAATGAATTGGTCCTCATGATCAAGGTCATTAAGTCTCATTAGTTGAACATGTTAAGATTTGTATAGTCTATAATTAAGTTTTGGTGTCATGTGCATTAAATCTTGTTTAGAATGAAGAGGATGAGCAGATCGGATATTTTATCACTGGTGAAAATCACCATTTCAGATCAGTTTCATCCGCAAACCAGAAGAACTAATTAGTACGGTACCTCAGTGTTCTCGATTAAACGATTACTTGATATTTAAAACCTGGTTACAATTAAGTTGTCTTACTGTACCTACTATTAATATAACTAGCATCTTGGTATCCATTTTTCAACTTAAGCAATAAGCCGTTTTATTTGCATTATTCGCCCTGTTATGGGATAAAACGATACGTATTGAAACAAATCTTAGCAATAGCTTCAGGAACATGTCGTAGAGATCGTATGGTGTTCTGGCTAATAGAAAATGCCTGCGCTCTGAATATCGATATCTTTCTAAACTCGAGTTTAGAAAGATATTATGGATTGCGTGCTAAGACATTGTGTAGTTAACGCCAAGGAATAGCGAACCTGCTGCATTATCCCCTGTAAAACTTCGAATTGTTAAGCCACAAGATTTTTCTGCAAACGATCCCTAAGCAATAATGGCGTACGAATAAAAAGATGTGTGCAGGCTCGTTCTTTATCCTGAGTACTGAAATACGCACGATATGAAATTACCATAAGTTATAGTGCTTTTTGTCGTCTATTAGAGACCAGTCCTTTAAAACCTACGATGCTCTTGCATGTTTCCATTTGATAATAGAAAATGAACTTCGTGGTTTATCATCCTTGATTTTTCAGCACTGATCCTAACAATCAGGCCACAAAATCACTACAATCACACATTTTGTTACCATAACAGAGCGATGTAAAATGTTGATTTGAACTGAACAGCTCTGTGTGCAGTGACAGTGGAATGGATGACAAATCCCAAAAAGCCAATACAGTCATTATCTAGCAACTGCTGTACTATGTTATGACAGCAATTCATCCTTTACGACTTTTCCAGAACCAGAGTCAAATGAAATGCAGACATAGGGATTATTCCAACAACTTATTGATATTACAAGATCATTAAGCTTTATAGTATTTGGCTGCCGGTATCATTCTAAAAAATGATATTATCTTTGCTCCTGACGATTACCAACTCGATTTGATGTCTTTAAAAATTTATTTTAATTCGTTGTTGAATACTTTCCTTATCGTCTTTGTCAACCGCCAACATTGATCACGTCACAGTCAGCTAATGAATCTCTTTCGAACATATAGTAAGAGTGTTTCAATATATCACAGGGGGTGCCGGAACAAAAACGCCAAATAATTGTAGTTCAGCTCGGAAACCGGCCGCAGCAAAATCTTTAGACAAATCACGATGGATGTGTACAAGAATGTATTTATCTTGGCATAAATAAAAATTGATCCTCTGTATGGATAAGAATTTGATGTACGAAGAAATACGCTTCATCATCTATCAAGAATTAGCCAAAAAATACCGTATAACCCCCCCCTTCCATCATAAAAAAAGCCAGTTATCATTATGATGCAGGTCGACAATAATTATTAAACAATCACCTCCATCACTGAATGCAGATCCTAAAGCTTACGAAAACCAACCTAGTGCTTTTCACCAAATGCACTTTACGTTGTAGAAACGAACTTCGTCACATCATGTGCTCTTAGAAATTGTATAATAAACGACCCATTTCTAGACAGTATGAAAATATGTACGATTATTTTACCCTTGTATATACTTAGAAGGTGGTTTGGTGCTCTAAAAAATGGAAGACCGTTTTTGCAACATCTTGTTAATAATGTTTGATAAAGTAGCAGATAAATTTCGTTCCATATCCGAATAACGTGAAATATGCATTCGCCTATCTAAGAGTAAGTACTGAGGAGCAGACAGTACTTAACCAAAAGTTAGCTATGCAAAAATGGGCAATAGAACACGACTACTATATACTAGATTATTTCGAAGATTCTGCCATCAGTGGAAAAATTCCTGCTGTCAAGAGAAAAGCGTTTCTTACGATGCTAGAAATGATAGCGACCGAGTTAATTGACGCAGTACTGATCTATGAGCTATCAAGGGTGGGTCGAACATTTTGGGATACACTCGACGCAATCAAAGCCATAGAACAGTATGCTCCTTTAATATCTTGCTCTGCTAGAGAATCTTTTTTGCAGATGACAGAACCCAGTGTACGCAAGTTAATGATTGGAATTCTTACATGGGTCGCCGAAAGAGAAAGAGAGATGCTTGTACAGAGGACAAAAGATGGTATATCTAGAGCAAGGTCTGTTGGAAAGGTAGTAGGTAGACCGAAGAAGGAATTAGACAAAGATAATCTAATAAGATTGCTTGCACAGAACGAGCCACGAGCAAAAATTGCAAAAACTCTGGGAATCTCGAAAGCAACTCTGTATAAAGGACTGCGAGAACTCCAGTAGCCAGGCTGGTAAATTAACATTAAAATTAAAAGCCAGTCGACACAGCTACGTAAAGATGATGAATCCTAAACATTTAATTTGTGCTTAATTTTGTTCTATATTGCGCCGCTGTAGCTCAGCATGGTAGAGCAAGTTCAGGAGCGTACAAATTGTGGTCTTGGAGCTCAGCTGGCTGTTAACCAGTGGGTCATCAGTTCGAGTCTGATCAGCGGCGCTATATATATTTATATATTTGACCTCTAGAAATGTGTAACAACAGCTAAACTTCTAAATGACTATTATATCCAGTGCGATAGCGTCAGCAAGAAGGTCTAAGTGTCGATTAGCAACTATGAATCCGTTTTTGATCTCGGATGGAGATACCCACCTATTAGATGAGGAAAACAATCGTTCCTTTCTCATACGTTTTTCGAGCTCCTCGACATCTAATTCCATCTCTTCTATTTCCTCGGTATCATTGTGTTTTATAGTTAATAAAACTCGCTTAACCAAAACTCGTTGACCAAATCTCTGAGAGTAGTCTCTAGCGTTCTCATCTATATCAACAAGCTTCATCTTTATTTGAATCCTGTTAAGGGCATCTCTGCTAGTTAACAGCCTGTCATCAATGAACCTGTCATAACTCATTTTTGTTTATACGTATCTGACTATAACTTCTTAGTATATATATTAAGCAAGCCACGAATAGTTATCTTGTCCAAAAATTTGACTTCTCAAATTGTTATTCTTGTTAATTACCAGCGCATTCTTCAACATGTGATTCAAAGTCATAGAAAATGTTACCATCAGTATCAATTCCACACCGTGCCATCCTTACTTTCATTCCGCTTCGAAATTCCTGAGATGCCGGACTTAAACGACCGACTAGTCTCACCCCACAAATTTCTACGACTCCAAAGATAATGGGAGTATTTCCAATGTGTGATTTTGTAAACTCAAGTAGAGTCCCGTTCTTTACAATACTCTTAAGCTGTGCTCTAGATAGACATGACGGGCAATATTGAGATGGCGGCCATACATTCTTTTTACACGAAATGCAAATTGGAATTTTAAACTCTCCTCTTCGTATAGATGCATAAAACTCTTCCAACTCAGGTCAGCTGCTGAGAATCATAACAGTAGCAGATGTTCCTGCCGCTGCAAGGTTATGGACGAGTGCTGTTTTACATCCTTGTACCTGTCTTTGGCCCGCTTTTCCTGATAGCTGGGCAGCGATTTCTGCCAGCTGTGCCAGGCCAGTAGTACCTACAGGGTGCCCACAGCCTAGGATTCCACCCCGCGGGTTGATCACGACTCCTTGATCTTGATCAAAGAACATACCGCCCATACCTTCACGAACAAATCCAAGGTCTTCGAGTGCAAGTACCTGCAGGATTGTAAAAGAGTCATGCAATTCTGCAACATCGATGTGACGAGGAGAAGTGTTGGACATCGCGTACGCTCCTCGCGCCGCGATCTTTGAAGCGTTAATGGTTGTAAGATCAGATGAAGCCTGATTGAAGCTAGCTCCTGTGATTTGTTGTCCTATTCCTTTCATCCATACAGGACTCTCGATTTCAGCTTCCTTTGCTTTGTCTTCTGATAATAGCAGCACAGCTGATGAACCGTCGCAGGCACAAGAGCAATCGAGTAACTTAATCGGATCTGCTATTCTTCTTGATTGCATGACATCGTTCAAAGTTATTACTTCATTGTCTGTGCTCTTAAAAAGAGCGTTGGGGTTCTTCTGTGCGTTAGAACGATTTCTAACTGTAATAGATGCCATTTGCTCTTCCGTGGTTCCATATTTTCGCATATGAGCCTTCGCGAATAGAGCTGCCCAGAATACTGGCAACGTAAATGATCCGCGGGACACGTCCCAACTAAGGACGCTCCCAGGACTATTGGCTTTCTCTGCTCCAACAACCAATACAGAATCACAGAGACCAGAGGAGATATATGCATAAGCTGATACAATAGAATTCGTTCCTGAATTACACAAGCTTTCTATTCTATGAGAAATCTTGGGAGAAATACCTAACATCTCAGAAATGATATTTGATCCGTACTGTTCAGCCGAGCAGCTAGAAAATAAGACTGCGTCTATTTCGGTTTTCGAAATATTCGACTCTCGTATAACTTTTATGCATGGTTGACATGCTAAATCAAAAATTGATAGATTCGAGCGTTTGGTGAATTTACTAGTTGCATACGAGCAAACTGCTACGTTTCGCACTTAGAAGCTAGTAAGCATTTCCCTAATTGAACTTTCTGCGCCGCCAACCGGATTAACTTGAATTATAGGAAGTGTTATTCCTGTAGACATAAACCTAGATAGCGATCTAATACACTCATCTGCTGTTCCGCAAATAGTAAGGGAGTCAAGCATTGTTTGTGGAACTATTCTTGATGCTGCTTCAAGCCCATTTTGTCGGTATTCGGTAGCAATTTGTTCTGTCTCCTTTCGAAACCCATTGTCGGAGAGAAAATTGCGATAGTATTTTCCCACAGATACATAAAAAGCTAGAGTTTTCGCAGCTCGTGCACGAGCTTTTTCTGGTTCTCGGGTTGATACTGCGCATATAAATATGCACGCAATTTCAAAGCTCTTGTTATCCCGTGTAGCTAATTTTATGCGCATAACAGTTTCCTTTAACTCTTGTATAGGACGAAGATAAAGCAGCATCCCGTCAGCCATATCAGAGGCTAAGGATATCATATTGGTGTTTACGCATGCGACAAATATTGGTATTCTCTCTCTTTGAGGCTTATATAGGAGTTTAAAGTCCTTTGCTTTAACATACTTACCATTATAGTTTACTTTATCTCCCTTGATCATAGCCCTGATGCACTCAATATATTCTCGCATCCTAGTAACAGGTTTTGCAAATCCTAATCCGTGGAAGTCTTCTACAATGGCAGGTGTACTTGAGCCAAGTCCTATTATAGTCCGATTTCGAGATAACATATCTAATGTGCTTGCAGCCATTGCAATGGTCGCAGGAGTTCTAGAATAGATATTGATGATTGCTGTTCCCAATTTCACACTGCGGGTGGCTTGCGACATCGCCCCAAGAGAAGCAAAAGCCTCACGGCCCCATGACTCAGGTATCCACAATGAGTGGATTCTTTTATTCTTGTCTGCTCGCTTTGCAAAGGAAAGCACTTCACCCATCGTAAGTAAGCTCCCAGGGTTATAGGCTATTCTATCGAACCTCATCGCTCTATCATTTCAGTCTGTTTTATTTCTTTTGCAGCCTCCTCGATATCCTTTTGGGAATCGATAGATCTCCAAAAGCAGTTCTCGTATTTTATAGCTTTTAACTTCATTTCTTTGGCCATTGAGGGCAAGGCTGTAACTTCTATATTTCCATTGTCTGGCAAATAGTTGAATACCTCTCTTGTAAAATAATATATGCCAGCATTAACCCATCTATCCTTAATCTGAGGTTTCTCAACGAATCCTAATACATTTGAGTTATGGTCCAAGTCCACTACCCCGTATGGGCTTCTTAACGGAACCACAGCAAGAGTTGCAGAATTTTCGCTGACTAATTTGTCAGGACGAACATCTGTCAAAATATCGCCATTTATCATAAAAAATCCTTTCTCTCCTTTACCACCAAGAAGGCTCTCGGCATTCTTCAATGCTCCTCCCGTGCCGAGAGGTTCTTCCTCTACAGCGTATCCAACCTTGACGCCAAACCTAGTACCGCTTCCGATATAATCTATGATTTGTTCCTTGAGATAGCCTACACATATGACCATCTCTTTAATCAAATGTTTTTTGAACCATTTAATTTGCCACTCAATTATTGGAATGTTCAGAACCTCGATCATTGTTTTAGGCCTCTCATCAGTTAGTGGTCTGAGCCTCTTTCCAAAACCGCCTGCTAGTATTACAGCCTTCATATCCTTGACTTGACTTGTTTTTATTTATATAAATATTATATTCTATTCATGACAAACAGATGATAGATGACAAGCCATTAAATCAGGAACGACATTATCGATTTTCTATGCTGTATCTTAGTAAGCTTATTAAGTAAAAGTAATTTTTGTCTGTAGAGAAATCAATTGACAAAGTATTCGGAAGCTCGACTACTTGCTAGTCTGCTAAAATTTTGCTGATGTTCAGATCCCTTTGTAGAATGTGGCTTACGTTTTTGATGCTGCCCTTTCTCAAAAATGGTATTATCGATAGAATCCTTTGTTGGCTTAATTCACTAATTGTCTCAATTGTTTTTGTTTTTAATAAAGATGCTCTCAAAGGCATACCATTAATAATAATACCCAGGATATTTAACCCATAGTCGCGACATGCCTTTACAGTAAGTAGCGTGTGATTGATGGTACCTAGCTTGGGTCCTGCGATAATCACTGTTGGAAGTTCGAGTAATCTTGCCAAATGTGCAACGTACTGCTTCTTTGTGAGTGGAACCATGATTCCGCCAATTCCTTCGACTATCATGAAATCATGCTTGGCTGCAAGCTTTTGATATATTCTCACAGCATCCTCAACATTTGGTTCCTTTTCCGATTGGATTTTCGAAGCGGTAAATGGAGCTGTCGGGACAGAGTAGAAAAAAGGGTTTATCTCTTCATCCAGATCATTTACTTGAGCTGCTTTCGCTAAAAGTGCTGAGTCTTTGGATTTATATTTTGTCGAATATACTCTCTTGCCAGTCGCAAAGGGTTTCATTACTCCAACATCGCATCCATTGTTTCTTGAAAGTGATGCTAAAGAAGTGGCGACAGTAGTTTTACCGATTTCAGTATCGGTCCCTGTTATAAATATCCCTTTCATTAATGGAAATGCATGTGTATTAGTTGTTATAAATGATAAACACTACGGATTATTCAAATCCGATGTACCTTATCGTGATTTGCTAAGAAAGCTTGCACTTCGCCTCGCTAAAAAATGAGACCTACACGAATCAAATGATCACATAATTAACTGACGACCAGCTCAATTGAAGGGACAAAAATAATTAATTGGTGTTGGTAATACTGGTTTTAATCATAGAGTTAATGGAATCAGATGAGTTTGAGTGTGATAGGAAATTCAAATAAAAAAATCAATACTAAGGTGAGTTATGCAGTATGGCATCCGTATACCCAAATGAGTGAATGGGACAGCCGCGCCATGAAAGTGATTACAAGAGGGAAGGGCTTCTACCTAATAGATGAGAATGGTAACAGGTATCTTGATGGTATTGCAAGCATGTGGTGTAATGTTTGGGGACATGGGAAAAATGAAATTATTAAAATAATGATTAAGCAACTTCGCGATATTGAACATTCTACACTTTTTGGCTTGAGTAGTCGTCCTTCTATAGAATTGGCTGAAAAACTGCTGAAAATGGCAAAGGGAATGAGTTATGTCTTTTACTCAGACAATGGGTCAACAGCAGTTGAAGTAGCAATGAAAATGGCTTTGCAATATTGGCGAAACAAGGGAAACTTTAAGAAGATACGCTTCATTTCGATGAAGAATGGCTACCATGGAGATACCATCGGCGCCATGTCGATTGGCTATATTAAGAAATATTTCGGTGCATACAGACCGATCATAAATCCTGCTATTAAAATCAAGCCCCCTCCCTCATTGTATTTGCAAGATCCTGATAATTGCAATGGTAGAACTGATGATAGAGTCGAGCAATATTATGTTGACAAAGTTGAGGACATCTTATCAAAAAACGCTAGTCGTTCCTGTGCACTAGTAATGGAAAGCGGAGCGCAGATCGCCGGCGGAGTAACAATATATCCAAAGCGATATCAAATGAAGGTTGCAGATTTGTGTAAAAAATATGACGTGCTATTGATACTTGATGAAATAGCGACAGGTTTTGGTAGGCTAGGCAATATGGTAGAATATCTGTCTCAGAATTCTATTCCTGACATAGTATGTTTCGGTAAATCGCTGACTGCTGGTTATTCGCCTCTTGCAGTAACTCTTGCCACAAAAGAAATTTTCAACGAGTTCCTTGGAAAGTACGCTGAAAATAAGCAGCTTTATCATGGCCATACGTATACTGGCCATACCCTCGGCTGTTCAGTCGCGTTAGCAAACATTAATCTCTACGAAAATTATAATCTAATACAAAAAATCAGATCAAATGGCGTATATCTTGAGAAAAAACTGAAAGAGATTCAAACTTCTTATTCTATCACAAAACAGGCTCGATGTAAGGGTTTACTTGGTGCGATAGACTTGGTCCACAGTAACAATAAACAGAATGCAGTGCCCATTGAAATCCTCAAGAATAAATGTAGACTCAGCTCGTTTATAATGCAGGAAGCATTAAAGTTAGGTCTTTTTCTTAGAAGTCTGGGAAACACTCTCTTGGTAATCCCTCCACTTGCCATTAGCAAAGCTGATTTTAGGTTCCTCCTAGGGGTAATACACGAATTAATAGGTAAAGTAGAAAGGCTCTCGTAAGACTTGTTACCGAGTGACTAATGGTAGATTTGTATCGATTTCGATTCTGTCATAAGACCTAGGGTAGCATATTTATATATTTACTTATACATTTACTTATATATTCAACAATAAGATAGAGCCATGTTCAATGAAAAATAACAAGAAACCCTCCATGATTCGCATATGGCTTATTATTATTATTGCAGATTAGAAATGTTAATGAATAGCTCAGATTTCTATCTCATTCCTTCTTCCCTTGAATATATATACAAACCATCTAAAAACACCCGCTGATCCTTTCCCTTAAGTTTTGTCGAGGATTCTATATTTGCAGCGGTCTGCGATACGTCCTGTAGACTTGGCCCTTGAACTATTACATCTTCTCCCATCACATTTACCTTTGTAGTATCGCCTACGATATGAGAAACCCTAGGCGCTCTCTCACCAAAGTAGTTTTCCACATGAATTTCCTTTCCTTTTGTTTTAACAGAAATCGGAAAATGTGCATAAACTACCTTCAGTTTATATGTAAAGCCACTCTCGACACCTTTAATCATGCTTTGGATAATACTTTTTGCGGTATTTGTCACTGCCAGATCTTTTTTCCTTGTCCCAGGAGGTCTAATCACTAGTTTTTTGTCTTTAACATCCACGGCTATTGGCAGCTTTGTAATATCCTTACGCAGGGTTCCAAGTTTGCCGTCTACAATGAAAGTGTTTCCTTCCATTCTTGCGTTTACGTTGACCGGTATGTCTATTTCTGCAAAAATTTCTTCTTTAGTAGACGTAGCCAACTAGTACCCCCCCTAGGCCTTTTTCTTGTGCTTCATGATGTGACATCACTCCTTGGCTAGTAGAAACGAGAAGTATTCCCATAGTATATGCCGGTAGAAACTGTCTTTCCCAATTCAGAAACTCATTTCTCTTTGCGCTGAACCTAGGCGTGACAATGCCGCATTTGTTAATTTTTGCTAGCAACTGTATTCTAAATTTACCAGATCTACCGTCATCAATTTGCTCGAACTCGCCAATATATCTGTGCTTTTGCATAATACGTAATACTTCGCTTGCAAACCTCGATGCAGGCGTTACAATGCACTCTTTCTTTCTGCGAGACTCATTATTATATAAAGTTGTAAATAAGTTTGACAGGATGTTTAAGGCAGGCATCTTGATTACTATTACTCCATTTTTGTTACTGATATTTTAAGAAACCTAAGCTTGCTGCCACTTCTCTGAAGCATTGCCTGCACAGCATAAGATCGTACTTTTGGATAAGCCCAACGTATGAACCACATCTTTTGCACCATCGAGTTCCTTTTCCATGACGAAGTTGTTTTCTTCCTGTTTCCGCGTATTCTCTTGGTTTTGGCATTATTATTCTATAGCACCTCTGCTCCAAATTCCTCTTTAAAGAATCTGATCGCATCGTCCTTACTTATTCTATGGTCTTTACCTATTGGATGCTTGTCTCTTTTTTTCGCCACACGATATCCTGGTCGCATTAGTGAAACACAAACATCCATCCCAAAAATGCCGATATCGGGGTTATATTTTGTTCCAGGAATATCTATATGTTCTCGAATACCAACAGAGAGATTTCCATAATTATCAAATGAGGAAGATTTTATCGTATTTCTACTTCCTGCTATAACCCTTCTCAAAAAGTCGTTGGCCGGCTCTCTTCTAAGAGTCACCATGGCGCCTATGGGCTCGCCTTTATGTATATTAAAATCTCTTACACTCTTCTTTGCTCCACGTACGCTAGGCTGTCTGTTGGTTAACTCTTCTAGAGCATGTCGTGCTTTCTCTAGTGGTTCGCCAGATTTTCCTACTCCTATATTTATAACAACTTTTGCCACGCTTATTTTTCTCATGGGGTTAGACAGTTGAATTTGTTCTTGGCTCATTTTTTAGCTCACCTTTACCACAGGAGACTCTGACCCGACTGCTATAACAGCTTCTACTGGTAGTTCTACTGATCTTTCTGCAAATGATACCAAAGCACGTTTTGGTAAAGAAAAGACACCATCTCTTATATCTTCTACTCTACCAAGGTTACCTGCGTTTTCTCCACTCATAACAAGAACCATACAGCCCATTTCAAACTTTATATGCTGAGTGATTTTTACATCAGGTAGCTGAACAACACAAGTATCTCCAACGTTCATGTTTTGGTCGCTTAGTAGAGTTTTGCCGTCATGAAAGCCATACTGAAGTCTGCCACCCTTGGTCATTCCCTTGCTGGTTACCTTGACAATCTTAAGATGTTTATCATTCTCATCTGTAATTGAAATTGGCACAAGCAAGCGCGATTCGCGGGGTACAAACCTATATGCCTCTCCCGTAGGAGCCAGTTCAAGTACATCCATTACGCCTATTGCGAAATTAACACGTCTTCTCGTAACACCGTCGACCTTGACCTTACCACTATGTGCTATTTTTGCGGCCTCGCTCATTGTGTGGGCTAGTTTCAATATATCTCTCAATGCAATGCCTAACGGATATGACTTGTTTTTCGAATGAGGCCCAGGCTTGACTTTAAGAGCAAAGCGACCTTGCTTTCTTTTAATGTTCCAGAATGTTGGAGCCATTTGTCTCTTGAGCTTTGTACTACCGCCCATTTTTGCCATTATCTCTAGCCCCTCTTTCCCTCTTTACTCTGGTTCGTGATCCGAGAGTTATCAGCACTACTGTTTTTCTTGTTGTTCTCCTTCTCTTGGGTGTAGCTAGCGCTCTTGTTGTCGTTAACTGAATTTTTCTTTGTTTTATACTTTTTTGACCGGTTTTTGAACATCTGTCCTTTTTTCGTAGTATTATTGATACGCTTTTTCTTCTTCTTCGTTTGGTCGCTATCGTTATCTGCTTGAGTCACTTTTTTTTCTGTTTCTTGTTGCTGATTTCCGCTACGTATTTTGTTCTGCCTGTATTTATCGTCAAGGTTTAATCCAGAAACTCTGACATTTGAGGAGTGGATTTGGACTTTGACGTTTCCGCCGCGGACTTTCTCTCTTTGTACACCTTCAATCGAAAGTGTTCCGCGCCTAGTATTGACCTTTTCCACTTTCCCCTCTATCCCTGTGTATTCTCCCCGCATAACTCTAACAGTGTCGCCTTTTATCACTCGAATGCTGCGTCGATTGTATTGCTCACGCAAATCATCTGTTAGCGTAGAGCATATACTTTTATCTCGAATATGCTTTGGAGCGGAGCCAATAGTTTCAAGTCCTGCTTTTAAAGATGTTGACATTTTTAGATCAAAAACTCTCCTAAATAATAAGAGGAGCCAAATTCGCTATCCTCGGCCATTTTTCTGCTGCTTCTGCAGCAACTGGCCCCTTTATATCGGTTCCTTTGATTTCCCCTTCTGGAGTTACAAGAACTGCCGCATTGTCCTCAAATCTCACTCTTACCCCGCTTACCCTGTTGATTGGGTATTTCTGTCGCACAATTACAGCTCCGAATATCTGCCTGCGAAGTTCTGCAGGTCCCTTCTTGACCGTAACAGTAACAAAGTCCCCAACCGCAGCAGAGGGTAGCCTTGAATGTCTGCCCTTATATCTGGTAACTTGAGCAATACGCAAGACCTTTGCGCCAGTATTGTCTGCGCATACTAGTTCAGCAGTAACAGGTAGTACTCTTGTTATATAGGGTCTGAATTCTTCGACCCCTTTTGCCGATACTGCCCTAGTCTTCGCCGCCATTCCTATTATTCACCTCTATAACAACAAAAGAGACAGTCTTTGACAGCGGTCTACATTCAGCAATTGTTACGTCAGACCCTTCTTCTATATCCACGCAATCAGGAACATATGCATGCATCCTGGATCTACTTCTCTCATATCTCTTGTATTTGCCAACTGAACGAGGAAATTCTCGGGCTACCACTGCCATGTTTTTTGCCTTGTTGCTAACGACAGTTCCTCTTAGCAACTTTCCTCTTACTGGCAAAGTACCATGGAAAGGACAAAACTTGGCTTCACATGATTTCCTTGGCGGAGCGACAGAAACGCCTATGTTTCTAACCATCGATTATCAACACATCCTTCTCTTTCTCAACGGTTCTTTGAGATCCGATCCTCTGGTCTTCCAATCAATGATGAGCCCGATATATAGCAACTGCATCCAGAATTTAAATCAAGCTTGATTTTCCTGGCTACCGACTTTGAAATCTTCTTGATGCCTCGACTTGTTTCTATGCCGATCATATTTTTTGTCTCCAGAATAATCCTGCCAGATAAATTAGCCAGAAATCTGTTGGAGCATCCTTCTATCGTTGCGTAAAGACCGATAATCTCGTGTGATAGAATATTCTCTCTTGTAATCATTTACCTCATTCATACCTCTTTTTCGTTTAAAATAGTCAATATCCTGGCTATATCTCTTCGTATATATTTGATGTTGCCTGTTTGTTTCTTCAAGGTTCCTTTGGCGCTCTCTGATCGCAGCTTTGAGAGTTCCGCCTTTAGATCTGATAATTTTTCTGAAAGATCGGTTTCATTCATTTCCCTTAAGGTTCTCAGCTTAGCCCTGACCATTTGGATTTCCTCCTACCGGAACAGCTTTTTCTTCCTTCGGTTCCTGTCCTAATTGCTGATTCTCTGCTTCTGGCGGTGGCATTCTGCTCACATTTTCAACTTCTTGCTGCGGTTGTTGTTGTTGTTGTTGTTGTGACTGCTGTTGCTGGCTGTCGTGCTGTTTTTCTGGTAGGGGTTGTTCATCAGTACTGGCAGCAGCTGCAGCTCCTGATTCCTCATCAGTATACTCAAATTCTTGAGGAGTTTGGTCCTTTAATGCGATTCGCAATTGTATGCCCATAAGTCCCATTTTTGAGAGAACATGGGTGATGCCTACTTTTACAACCTTGTCTGATACATCACCACTCTTGGGAAGAACACCAACTGAATGTTTTTCAAAATGAGCACGTTCGCTTCTCAACTTTCCTGAGACTGTCACCTCCGCGCCCAGCGCACCTGCATTATTTATCGTATTTATCGTCCAAAGACATGCTCTTCTAAAGGCTGTGCCTCTTTCTATTAATTGGGCGATTCGATTGCACATTATTTTAGGATTCAGTTCTGGAACTTGAACTTCCATAACAGATATTTGAGGATTAGCCAGTCCAAACTTGGACTCTAATTTAGAAGTTACGTCTTTGATCCCGACACCTTTTCTGCCAATTACTAGTCCAGGCCGTGTAACATAGAGTGTTATTCGTGTTCCAATCGGAGTTTTTTGTACATCTGCTCCTCCATAGCCTGCTTCTTTTAGTGTTGCAGAAAGGTACTCGTCAAGTTCCATGTTGCGGTAGTTGTTTTTCATAACATTTTTTACTGCGCTCATTATTCAGACGCCACCTCCTGTGCAACAAGTTCTACATGAACTAGGGTGTCTATTTTGGGGCTTGACCTTCCCATCGCGCGAGGAGTAAACCGCTCTAATTTTGTGCCTTTATGAACTACAGCACTTACGATTTTTAATCTGTCAAGATCCATTCCTTTGTACTCACCATTTGACTCTAAATTATCAAGCAGTCTTAGAAATTCACCTGCTGCTTTTTTTGGAAATCTCCCTGAAAAAAACCCGTCACGAATATTTGATCGATGTGCAACTTCATTGTTATATCTTCTGAATGGCACAGCTATCTGCTTGGCTATAACATTCTCCAAAAACTCTCTCGCTTTTTCAATTGACATCCCTTTTATTGCAAGAGCAATTTCTCGAGCATGTTTATGTGAGATGTCCTTCTCTCTGAGAGCAGCCCTCACATGTTTTGTTTTGTCAAAATTTTGAAACGCATAAGAATATGTTGGCATTTGGCAGCCCCTTTATTACTTTAGCGGCACGTAGAGGCTTGACCTCGATGAACCAACACCCGGAGCCCCGTGCTGAACCCGCTTGTTTGTGATTGCGTATTCTCCCAAATAATGACCCACCATTTCTTTTCTGATATTAACAGCAGAAAAATCCTTGCCATTATGAACGCTTATTGTGAGTCCTATCATATCAGGTAAGATTATCATATCTCTGATATGAGTTTTCAGAGGTCCATTAAGCTTTCCTTCTCTAGCGAGTTTTATTCGCTCTCGCAGCTTCCTTTTTTGATCGTCCATGTAAGAAGATACTCTTTTATCCAAAGACCTTCTTTGTCTCGCGTTTAAAAGTGGTAATAGCGATTCTACAGATAACGTTTGTAACTGTTCAGCTGTATAACCCTTAAATTTGAATTCACGAACCAATTGTACCAGTACTTTCAAAGAACAACTACTTTTAAATCTAACGTGTGTATGCTTGCTTGCATCCAAGATCCCATGACTAGGCTAGCAGTTGGTTGATTAGGGCTTTTTTCCGCATAGTCTACACAAGGCCAAGCTTTGTTGCAAGATCTCTGGCACCTTCAGGAGCGCCAAATTTCACTATCGCTTTTTTGCCACGAACAGTCCTAAATGTGTTAACATCACTTACATCAGAGGCATACAAGCTCTGCAATGAATCTGCGATATTTCTTTTGTTTGCTTTATCGGCGACTATAAAAGTCAATTTATTTTCTCTTTCTATCATATTGAAGGTTTTCTCAGTTATGTATGGTTCTTTGATCATCTCTGCTGCTTGATCAGCACTCAATGTAACGCTGTTTTTGCCCGTGTTCTCATTGTCATTTTTCTTATTATTTTTATTTTTATTATTTCTAGTATTTTTATTGTTTTTGTTAATTTTAGTTAAACCGTTCTTCTTCTTGTTAGTCATTTAGATTGAACCATCATCTCTATAATTCTCTGCATAGCAGGCTTTTTTATGTTGCTTAATTCTTTGATTGCGCTTTCTGAAAATATTGTCAACCTTATTGGCTTTGATCCAGGAGCAAAATCTAGCACACTCAAATCCTTTATTTGCTTAATATCTATACCCCTAATCGACCCAGATAGCTTAAGGATATTCTTGTATCTATTATCTTTATTCTTAGTGCTAGTTCGAGTGTCATTGTCACTAGCGTTGTCTTGTTTGACTGCACTGGTCATATCACTGCTTATAATAATAATGGCGCTTACAGCTGAGCGTCCTTGTCTACCCCTTCGTCTAGCAGTACCAGACCGCGGCTTTCGGGAAATATCAAGTCTATGCAATTCATCCTTTAGACCTAGCGCAGTGAGCAGTTTTAACAGATCCTTAGTTTTTGATATATCTTCAACATCGTCAGAAACTATAATGGGAAAACTTGAGATGTTCGATACTCTGTGGCCACGTCTTTCAACGAGATCTTTTCTTGCAGTCGCCGCTATGGCGGAACATAATGCCAGTTGCTTCTCTTTGTAGTTAACCTTTTTGTATATATTCTTCCATGATTCTGGCGGATGTGCCACCCTTCCCTGCCTTATGCTTGCGACACCAGCAGCCTGTCCTGCACGTGAAAAACCTTCACCCCTCGCCCTGGCTATTCTTGCTATGCCCAGACCTGTATTGCGAGATTCTGCGCTAACCACTTCTCCAGCCATGGGGTATCTGCCTTGCCGTTGGTAGGAGTGTGACAACAAATTGACATAAGCTTTGTGAATAACATCATATCTGTACGGAGTTCTAAAGATGGACGGTAAATCAATTGTACCAGACTCGCTGCCATCCATCTGGTAGAGTTTTGCCTGAGTGCTCATTTAATAACTACCTCTAAGACTTTGGGTTCTATTACTTTCCTCTGGCGCGATCTGATCGGTTGTCTTATCTTAAGGAGCCTTTTTGGAACACCAGGTACAGAACCTCTTAAAACCAAATAATCCCCTTTTACGAAACCAAAATGCTTAAACCCTCCAGACGGATTAATTAGAGTTGCTTCATCATTATCAATACTGTTCTTATTTTCAGCGTTTGAAATCATTAGAATCCTTTTATTATATTCTGTTCTCTGATGGAAACCCCTCTGTCCTTGTCTGGCCACAGTGTACATGACTACAGCTGGAGAGATAGGACCTAGCGTCCCCACTGCACGCACACTCTTGCGTGATTTATGCTGCTTTCTCTTGACGCCGAATCTAGTTATTGGTCCTTCTACACCTTTCCCTCTTGTAATACCAAAAACATCTACGTATTGGCCCAGCTGAAAAACCTCCGATACTTTAATTTGTTTGCCTAAAAGACCCTTTACATAATCGTATTGCTCTCTGATATTGCTGCCAGAAACTGCAACCTCAAATACAAAAGGTTTCTTTTGAGGAATATTAACTTCATTAGGTAAGACCGCAACAATTGCCATAATAGAACTTACTTTGTTCAAAGATTGTTCAGCCTTAGAAAATCCATCTTCATTGGTAACCTTAACCTGGAATTTTCGACCCAGTTCTTTTATTGGATCCTTTCCATAGAGATCAAATATTGCGTGTTTGCCATAATGGTCCTGGCTGTAACCGCGTATTCCAATAACCCTTATGGGTGGACAAACTACTACTGTGGCTGGGTTCAATAGCTGTTTTCCAAAATTTGGTGTTTTTTCTCTATCATCTATTGTTAGGACGTCTATTTCACCCGCTTTGAAGCCAGCAAACCCAACTAGATTTACTTTGTCAGTTTTGACTACAGGCCAAGTCCTTACTCTAGGCTCCAGACTCTTTGCTCTAGCCCTCGGTCTAAATGCTATACTGCCTCTTCTTGGTGCGCTATACTTGCGATGACCCATGGACAGACCACGATTTAACTTGCCCTTTAATAAATTTATAATCTAAACATAACTTGGTTTTATCATTATTCGCAGCTCATTATCTTATTGTACTAGCAGACGCTACTCGCAGCCTTAATAATTCATTTCTGAATGGCTACATATTGGTTGTATCTATTTGGAGATTATTGTTAAGGATAGCTAAAGTACCAAATATCGCTTCCTCTAATCTTACAGTTTCTGTTCCTTGAAATGGGAACATGTTTAGTGTAAATTTATAATTCTCAATGTTTTGACCTTCTCCAGAAAGTATCTGCTCAACAGCTCTTTTAGGAGCACCAAACACGATCAACACATTCCTTATCGATTTGAGACTTTTCAACAGTTCATCTTCTTTGAGTTTAAAAGGCGATCCATTCCGTGACGCGATTATGATTTCAGCATTCCTTTTACTTTTGATCTCTTTGAGTAACGTGTGTAGGCTTGGAACTTCAACAATATCATAACCCCAGTAGCTGTCATTTGTATCCTCCGTGGAGGCTTTAGTAACCCGGAGTTTTGGATGACCTGAAATAAATTTGACATTCACCTTTTTTCCCTCCTCCGCAGACGAGATATTGTCACATGGGATCATCATACCCAACCCCGCATCTACATGCATTGTGCCTTTGAACTTTAGGGCCACGCCTACGCGTATATCACCAGTTCTAATCGACTTTATGTCTTCGAATTTCTTATGATGAGGAGCCTTGATCGGATGGAGAATCCCAGCGAATTCCAATTCTGGAGTCAAAGGATATAATCTCCTCCTTAGATATTGCGGAGTATCTAGGTAAGCCAAAATTGTCTTTAAAATACGAGAATCATTCTTGTGTATGTTGGATGTTTTATCATGGTAAATGTAAACCTTCTTTACTCTAAATATCGAAAACGCTCTGGCAAACTGAGCGATCTTGATGCTCTTATCACGCTTTGCTTGTTGATCTGAAATCGACGAGTCAGGAATAGCGACCCAAAACCCGGGAGGCACTTTACGACTAGAGGAGGCACTAGAATAAGAAGGGCTGTTAGTGTAAGTTGCCATTCATCGATCTTCTTTTGCGGGTTCTGCTCGTTCTAGCTCTAGTTCTTCTTCTCCTTCTCTAAGGAGCTGTTTAACCATCTGCTCATGGGATCCGGATTGAGCGAACGTGACTTGTCTTAACGTACTGCGCTTATCTATCAAGATTGTAGATGGAGTGCCTTGAAGACCATATTGCTCAAATGTTTCTGCATAATATTGTCTTGACTCGAAATATTTCTGCACACGTTCGATGAGCATCAATTTGTATTTCTCATCAATTGAAGATAAGCTGGATGTCGAAGACTCGACAAAGCTAATAGCTCTGCTTTTACTCGCGTTATGATTTTCTTTTTTTATAGAATCAACTGCAATAGGAAACGGAATTCGGTAAGGAAGCCTGTTTCCATTTAGTAGCTGACCGGACTGTCCTAACGCATTACGCGTCTCGCCAATAACTTCTTGTTTATCGATCAATAACTTCAGATTATCTACTGTGTTTTTGTCATAGTCTTCAAACGCCGTAGCAAGCCCTATGACCTTAACTCCTTTTTTCCTGTAAAGCTGATGAATCCTAATGGCATCTGGTATAGCATGCATGAAGCAGCCAGGGCAATTTACTTGAAAGACCTCGACTAGTATAACGCTGCCTTTTTCCTGCTCAATATTTGTAGGTTTTCCACCAAACCAGGCTGAAACAATAAGATTGGGTGCCTTTGAGCCAATTTTAGCAACCATAAAGCAAATTTACAGCGGTATTATTTAAATCGCTGCAACATAAAGAAGAGCTATATAAGGATACAAATTCACGATCCGGCTAGCTAGCTACTTTGAAATCATTATTGTTTGTTTCCGCTGCCTGCTTTTTGTCTAGCAATAGAGGCATATTTATCTATGTCACTTTCTTCTACTTTGCGCATCATTTTGGTTTGATCATCTATGATAGCCATTTTTATATGTCTAGTTCCAGTTTTATCCTCGCTTACAAGGTAAATTGATTCTATAGCCAGTGCGCTTGCGTCCTCCATAGAGATATCATCGTTGTAACTCTTTTCTAGGAACTCTGTTACTTGGTCGCTGCCCGCCCCTATGGCTACTGCGTCATACCCTATGTAGGTGCCGCTTGGATCAGTCAAATAAAGCGCAGATCCACTTTTGTCCACGCCTGCGAGGATAAGTGCGACTCCAAATGGTCTAACCCCAGCATATTGGGTGAATTGTTGGGCCATATCTGCAATATTTTTTGCAACCGCTTCTACGTCAACTGGTTCATCATAAATTAGCCTGTTGCTCTGTGAAAAGAACCTTGCGTGATCAACCTGGGTTCTTGCGTCAGGTATATATCCTGCGGCCGCAACACCAATGTGATCGTCAACTTGGAAGATTTTCTGAGTTACGCTTGTCATCTGCAATTTCCTGGCTTTTTCTTCCACTGCTAGAATAACACCGGTTTTGCTTTTTACGCCTATGGCTAGTGTGCCACGTCTAACGGTTTCAATTGCATATTCAACCTGATATAGTCTGCCATCAGGGGAGAAAACAGTAATAGCTCGGTCATAACCTGCTGCTGCTGGTAACAATACATTTTTTACTACTTTGCAATGTTTAATTTAAATTTACCTTATAACCTCATATTCAGTCCCTGATGGTACAAGAGGAGATTGTCTTCTATGGTCATGGAAATATACAGTCATTTCATACAAGAACGATAGAAATAACAAAAGATCCAAATCTGACTTTACGTGGGGACTGTATTATAGGTGTAAGCGCAAATAAATCATGTTGCGATATAAGCGATAAACTGAAGCACAGTCTAAAGGATGACAATTCCTCTATAATAATAGATGTCATAGTCGGAAACATGTCATTTATTATTAATGGGTTAGGTAACAGTAGGCTTTTACTTTTAAGCAGGCATGATATAGTAATACGAAAGTCTAGCTTCATATGTGAGCGGACTATGGCCATACAATGTGACAAAGCTTCGTCTGACATTCCAAGAGAGATGATAGTATCGCTACAAAATCCGGAAACAATGGGGCTTTTACGGATAACAACAGTATAATTATATGCTATGGCAGCAAACATCGTCGTAATAAGATTTGATTGAATATATATATAGAAAGAAACCAGACTGCCTGATTGATTGATTGATGACTTCCTGATATCCAATCAAGAAATCTTCTGTCTATAGCTTTCTCCCGGTGATTCTCTCATAAGCAAATACATATCTGCGTGTCAGCTCAGAAACGAGTTCGGCTGGAATATCTGGCGGGTCGGGTTTTTGGGCTTTTTGTCTAAGCTTGTCAATTTTATCCTTAAAGCCAGTTTTTATGAGCCAATCCCTGAGTAGTTGCTTGTCGTAGCTTTCTTGGACTTTGCCCGGTTGATAATCAGAGCTTAGCCAAAGGCGGTATTCATCGGGTCCAAGTGAATCTGCCAATAAAATATCACCCTTACTTCGATCCCTGCCAAATTCAAACTTAACATCTGCGATGATAAATCCTGCTCGCTCCGCTATAGAGCTCATCTTCTTATATAGAGAAATAGAAGTTCCCTTCAGGTAATCGAATTCTTGTCTTGAGAGGATACCTGCAGATAATGCTTCATTTTCGCTGACAGGAATATCATGTTCCTCTGATTTCGTAGTTGGATCGAAAATTGGCTCAATTAATTTGGCGGCCATTATTGGTCGAAAATCGCCCGGCAGTGTGGAGCTTGGCAACAGCCCATTATTGTATCGCTCCAGTAAGCTTCCGTAAAAATAGCCTCTCACAACACATTCTAGCGGTATTATATCTGTGTTTTTTGCTATCATTTTATCGTTACCTTCTAATGCTAACATATGATGATGAGTGCCTAATGTGTTAAACCAATAGTCAGCAAATTTACAAAGAACTTCGCCTTTCTGTGGGATTAGCGTATTCATTTTAACGTCGAAAGCAGAAATACGATCAGAAAAATGGAACAAAACTCTTCCGTCTCCCAAATCGTAGACGTCTTTTACCTTTCCTTTTCGGATCAACTTCATAGGAAAAAGTGATAGATTGGCTTACATAAATAATGTGCTTGTGATCTGAGAAATTGGCTATTCTAGTATCGCTTATCCTTTTAGCAAGAAAAGTAAGACTATGAACAATAGCTGAAGAGAAAAAGATTTACGGTAATGGCTTAAAGATAATAATTAGATTGTGATTAAGAAAAATCAATACTGTTTTAACGCGTCATCGTAACATTAATGATCAGCGTTGCAGTATCATTATTATTGTCGTACCGTCGTCATTGTATTGTTTTTTCTAGTTGTCGTCTTCTAACTCTTATTCTTATTCCCATTCTTTTGTAAGAGGTCATGGTGGGATTCGGACCCACGACCTAAGGTTTACAAAACCTTCGCTCTAACCAGGCTGAGCTACATGACCGCCGTTTGAGTCAGTATTCAAAACCAGCACAATTCCATAAGCACAGGTAATTAATACCTTCGTTAGCTTACACGATATATCCAAAAATGTATGACCTATAGTTTATAATAATCTTGACGCCTAAAGCATTCCGGTCGCTGTGTCAAAATTCGTCGTATGTGTTACAATAGAGAATAAAGAACACATTAATGATCCCGAAGGCGAGACCATTCAGAAAGATCTCATAATTAAAGGCGGATACTGTAGTGTTGAGTCAGTAAGAACAGCCAAGACGCTCAAGATGATAGTAAAGGAGAAAAACCAGAGGGAAGCAGAGAAAGTCGTCCGTAATTTGTGCGAAGAATTACGTATTTACAATCCGGTTGTAAGCAAATGCACAGTACAATCTCTTGGTCGGATCTAATATTGGCTCACAAAATTGATCGCATTGAATTGAATTGATTTGTCATTGATAATATTTTCAGGACGGCATTTTTTATTCCCATAGAGCCCAGTTGTGTGATTGTGAGTTTGGCAGCCAGAATCCCAAACAATTTCTCTCGACGCTCCGTAAACAGAAGCTAAGAGGAGGGATTTAGTAATTCATAAAGTATCATTTGATTTATTATTGATATCATCATTGTTATTATAATTATTACTACAACTACCGTCTCAATTACCAGTGCATAGTAAATGAGTTGCTGCAGTTCATAACAACTAGGAACAGTAGAAAGATGTCAACTTTTTTTATTGTCTTTTGGTTCGCCTTTTACTTGCTCTCTAGATTTGAAAAGCGGTTTAATGCCTAGAGGTGAGTAATTACCATTCGAGCAGCTAAAACAAAGGTCATTCTCCGATATCCCGATAGATTCAGCTAAATTATAAGTATCGTTGTATGCTACATAGTCAGCACCAATCGACTTTGCTATTGAAGATGCGACATCTCCATCTGGTTTAGCCTGATCATCCATATGATGAAACGCAAGTAGCTCCTGCTGCGACGGAAAATCAATGCCTGCGTAGCATGGATAGCGAATCGGAGGGAATGTTACAATCATACTAATCCTTTTGGCTCCTGCGGACCTTAGAGTTTTAACTATAAAAGCGGAACTAGTTCCTCTAACAATGCTGTCATCTATTACCAGGACGTGCTTGTCTTCGATTACATCACGAATAGCTATTATCCCCTTATTGATTTCTACCCTATCTTCTTGGTAAGGTTCTATGAAGCTTCGCATTTGACCTTTCTTTCTATATCTATCCTTAAGTAAGCCTTCTTCATAGGGAAGACGTAATTCCTGAGCATATGCTAGCGCTGCAGGCCTAGCAGAGTCAGGAACTGGTATTACGACATCTGCATCAGGGACCGGAAACTTCTTTGCCAGGTACTTGCCCATTTTCTTTCTTGCTTCATATACATTGACGCCTTCGATAACACTGGTTGGATGAGCAAAATATGTATATTCAAAGGCACAATGCGCATGCCGTTTTTCTTCAGAGAATCGTTGGGATTCTATCCCATTTGTGTTTAGCCTTATCAGCTCTCCTGGATAAACATCACGTAATAAATCGGCACCGATGGCTGACAAAGCTGAAGATTCTGAGGCAACAATATATGTTTGGGTTTGTTCATGGTGGCCTAAGATAAGAGGACGGAATCCTTTTGCATCCCTGGCCGCATATACCGAACCGTCATCCATTAAAAAAGTAAAACAAAACGAGCCTACCATTTCTCCCTTCAGAATGTTCAAGGCTTTAGTCATATTTTGTCCGTCGGCCAGATGCATTAGGAGCCTCTGCGCTGCGACAAGTGTATCGCTCATTGTTTGCGGCGTAAAAGTGCAGCCCCCGACCATAGCTGATAACTCTTCCACGTTTGCGATTGTTCCATTATGAGCAATACACAGGTCCTTTACTTTGAGTGGCTGGGCATTCTCCAATGTGCTCCTCCCAAATGTAGAATAGCGAACGTGTCCGATTGCGCCATTAGAGCTGTATGTCTTTATAATTGATTGAAATTCTGACGCGCAAGAAGAAACCAGTCCAAGCCTCTTGAAAGGAGCTTTCAAGGGAATTGCAAAACCCCAAGATTCCTGTCCCCTATGCTGAAGAGCTCTAAGGCAGTCTATTACAAGTGGTATAACATTATGTCCGCTTAGAGAAAAGATGCCGACAACGCCACAGTTTTCATGAACCAACTGCTCTCGAACAGCCTCGTTTATTAGATATCAGTATTATTTCCAGCATAATTATCATTATTACTACATCATCCGTTTCAAAAGAAAAAGCGTGAAACCCATCGGATTTGTGATGCAACAAGGACGGCCGCAGAGCGGAAAAAGCAACGTAAATCACAGACATAGGCAGAACGTGGTGCATTTCGTGGCAAAATTTTGCCATACCTATCTACTTATCTGATGCACAGATATAAAAAATATTGTAGTTTTGAATATTTATGATTATACGATAAGACAGTTCCTCCCCAAACCTGGCGTCTTAAATAGAAATAGATGTATTATATGTACACGGATAGTCGCTTTAATCTTCTTGCCAGATAAATATGTATATGAGCATACACCCATCTACCGT
>Ga0126310_10000046_pt1 | contig 32063 bp, 33 predicted proteins | sample Plot60_FD_92540 | JGI IMG/M metagenome (GOLD analysis project Ga0126310, IMG submission 92540) | Serpentine soil microbial communities from UC McLaughlin Reserve, CA, USA - Plot60 | ecosystem: Environmental > Terrestrial > Soil > Grasslands | place: USA: UC McLaughlin Reserve, Lake County... | reverse complement strand
TAGAAAAGATCTAGCTACTAGATTAAAAGCTTCTGTACGGAAGCCAGTAGTAGCGATAGGATCAGAAGATATAGATAAGCTTCCAAAAAATGTTGAACTGCCAAAGCCATCTATTATATTGACTGAACAGAAAAGTAGCGATAACGAATTTGCTATTGAACAGTTTGAAGTAGTTGATAAGTTGTCTTTCACCACCATTCCCTTCTAAGAAATACAATAAAAATAACAGCAGATAATAAATCTCCAGTAGCCGAAAAAAAGAATGAATTTCATCTAGCGATTAAGATGAGTGAAATAAGAGAAAGAACATTTTAAAATATACATTGGTAACTTTGTACGTTAAGATAGCTGCAACTGAATTTGTATTTTTCGATATGCTAAATAATTGTTGGAGAAAAGACAAAATACTTTTCAATGTATTAATGATAATAAGAGATAAATTTTATTTTAATATAATTTTCAAAGAAATGTGGTTTAATCCAACATGATGGATTCAAATCACTGTCTTAGGGTCTTAATCTTTTCCAATTTATAAGCGAATAGAAAGACATGACATAATTTCCAAATTGCAATATTGCTGTGTCTTTTGTATATGACCCCAAAATATTTTGTTCTTCTGTCATTGACATACCCATTGCAGTATCTATTGGCTGCAAAGTAGCAATTACAGCATCGCCCCTATCCCTTTGAGCCATTTTTCGAAGTCGTTTTACCTCTGAGCCTTTCAACCTAGGTATCAAGGTACTAGATTTTACTTGGATTAGCCACTTTTTAAAATCCCGAGTAGCGATGATGTCTGCAGGTCCCCTACTTCCTTTGGAAAGCTGTATGTTCCATCCTTTTAATTTAAGATAAAGCACAACAATAAATTCAGCTTCTCTTCCGAATTTACTCCATGAATACAAGTAAGGTGAGGAGGATGATACTTGCAAAAAGGAATCTCCAAATGCATAATACTTAGCTATAATACTTCCTCTCAAGATTTATTTGCCAAAAGCTCAATAAATATAGATGATTAGGATAAATATGTTAGGTAAATATTTCAAAAAGGTAGCGGATGGAAATGTTAGATTAATTGGAGCCGATCTATGTCAGCCGGCGACAAGAATGTGCTGAACTTAAGGACTATATCCTCCATAAATAGATGATAACATTGAAAATTAATGGGATAATTATTCAAGTGGAAAAAAACCTTGCTAAAATAGAACCGATCAAATTAGATAATCAAGTTATATTAATTTAAAACTAAAGAGAAAGTAAGAGCAATAGATGAGAATTTCTAAATTTGTATCTTGAGATTAAAATATACTCATCTAGATATAATATGTTAAGTATTATTATTTTTTTGTTTCCATATATTTAGATTGTGTTTGAATGCATATTTAAGTACTAACTACTATTGTGTTTCAGGTGAAAATAAATCATCTGCTATTTTTTTCTGGGTAGGTGTAAGTGGTTCTACTGAACTTATTAGACCATAGATCGGCACACCGAAAAAATGATTATCAATTCTATTTGAATCCAATTCAATGGTAATTACCTTATCATTTAATATAGAGACAGATATTGGTACATCTATCCACTGCATTACTCCATTTGTTATTATATCGGCTACCCCTGAGAATACTATATTATTATATCCATTTCGTGATATAGAACTATTATTACTTGTTATATTCGTATTCTGCATCGTCGCACTACTATTAGCTAGTAACGCAATCCCTGCAATATGAGGCTTGAAAACAATCAGATGTTCATGGCTCTCTTTACCCGTAGCTGTTATCATTGTTATATTTGACTTGAAATATTTGACGTCTCCCTTAGACACATCAAGTCTCCATCTTCCATCTAAAATGTACATCTGCAACGATACATCAGCGCCTAATGTAGCCTGATTCTTCTTGTTCATTGCTAATTCTCCTAATTTTGCACTAATTTGACCATTTATTGTTCCTTCTATATTAAAATCGTTACTGATAAGAGAACTGATGTTAGCGGCATCTGTCATATTATTGTTTTTTGTAAATGTCTCATTAGTCAGAAACAAGTTATTACTACCAAGATTTTGTGCGAATACTACTGTAGACTTATTATCATGATGAATTATTAACAGTATTACAATAAATCCCAAACTGATTACTGTTGTTTTTGCAGCTTCTCTTTTAATTGTGTTATATATAGTGCAGCATGATTTCATCGTCAAAAATGCATTACAATAATAGAACTTAAACATTCTTAAAGATCAACATCATTAATGTTAAATATCAGGTATGCAACTAATGCTATGACAATAGAATATGAAGACAAAACTTTGATGTAGACTTGAATGAAGCTTCAGACCATGTACATTTTTTGCTAACCTTTCTCTATATAAGTATTGATGCTGTTCATTAAGAGTTTTTCTCTTCCAATTAACATTTTATCTATATAGAAAAGAAAAACCAAATATCAGTTCGGTAGATAATCTGATTCCATCTTTTTTCTTTGTAAAGAGAAATCATACCTTGCCGACGCTGCTTCTTTTGAACATAAAGGGAATTATTATTTCCCAAATTATAATTGTATTGTTAAGTGAACAGTGCAATCTACCTATCTGATATTAGTGATCTGACAGTTTTGAAAATATCAATCCACATTTGCCATGTTAACTTATGAGTGTTTGTATTCTGTCTGCTGGGATGATAAGAAGCAAGCAGGATCTTGTCTCCCTTAATACGGTAATGACTGCCATGGCCAAAAGCTAACCCTTTTAAATTGCTGGCTTTACAATATGCATCAAAAGCAATTTTTCCGAGAGCTAGGATAACTTCTGTAGTATCTAAAATGTTTAATTCTGCTAGGAGATATTGTGAACAATTAGATATTTCCAAAGCAGTTGGTCTGTTATTAGGTGGAGCACATCTCACCACTGCAACAATATATGCGCCTTTTAAAATGAGCCCATCATTTCTAAATCGGCTTGTAGGTATATTCGCAAAACCCGTTAGAAATAATGCTTTTGCAACCCAATCTCCTGAGCTGTCGCCTGTAAACATCCTACCTGTTCTATTTCCGCCGTGTGCAGCGGGTGCCAAGCCAATAATTAACAACTTCGCTTCTACATCCCCAAAACCTGGAAGAGGCTTTGCCCAGTATTGTTCATTTATAAACCTTTTTACTTTGGATTTACCAATCTGCCCGATGTGAGTTGATAAACGGGGACACAATTTACATTGTGTTACCCTTTCATTAATTCTATACAACAAGGATTCTCCAGGTGAATTCATTCTTATAATAATCTGCTGATATTAAATCTAAGGTATATTTAAGCTAGAGTCTGCTCTCATGTTATAATAGATCTAGTTATAATATTATGCTCCGGCAACTATATTATTTTAATATGTAGAACAGCGACTTATTATAAATATGCATATCTCTTTAATATCCAAATGAGCCTCGTAAATAAGGTGTATTATGTTTGGAAATCAAGACAAGAACAAATAGTTAGATAGAATTTAATTATTATTCATACGACAATCTATCAAATATCGTATTGATGTATATTATGTCATACTTGCAATGGAAACGAAGAAATTTTACTGTCCTTCTTTATTACTACGTTTGATGTTGCCAACAATTACTTTGGATAGTCTAATCGAGTATGATATATATAATTCTACACAGAAACGTAGGTACCAAGAAATAAATTTGGAATAAAGCAGTTGGCTATAGTAAACAAATTGAATATGAATCTGTTGGTTCTGAGTGATTATGAAAAGGTTGCAAAATTATCACTACCAGTTACATCCATCAAATGGTATTCTGATCTTTGCTCTACGAAGTGGCACAAAAACTATTACAGAAGATTCCCATCAACTACATCTAACGTTATAAGCAATATTTATCAATTAAACAGCAGATACTTGATAATTTGAGTATAGAGACATGTTTTTTGTAGAACAGGTTATGGTATGGCTTAGTAGCATCGTCGTCATGACCATTTTTGCTTACAAAATAAATGTAATTGATAAATATGGTGCATTAACTGCTATTCCAATAGGTTTTATTATATTATATTTTGGTGCTACTTCATGGTTTATTGTCTTGCTATTATTTTTTCTAATTGCTTCGCTGTTTACCAAGTATAAATATAAACAGAAACAGAGGATGGGAGTAGCCGAGGAAAATAATGGGGCACGAGGATGGAGAAATGTATTAGCAAATGGAGGACCACTAACAACAATTGCCATCCTTTATTATATATCACATAACGATCCGATCTTTATGTTATGTTTTGTTGGTTCAATAAGTTTTGCTCTTTCGGATACTGTTGCAACTGAAGTAGGCTTACTGAGTAAAGTAAAACCACGCTCGCTGTTTACAGGTAAGCAAATTGATAAAGGTCAATCAGGGGGAGTCACAATTCAAGGGGAGATCGCTGCACTTATAGGCTCACTTTTAATAGGAACAATATGTGGACTATTAATTTCAGAAAATATACCATTGCGTATGCCTATTATACTTTCAGCAGCTATTGTCGGTGGAATGATAGCAACAAATATCGACAGCATTTTTGGAGCGACTATTCAAGCTAAATATAGATGCATAAATTGTAGAAAATATCTAGAAAAAAGATCAATACATTGCAATTTTCCCACAATTCAAGAAAAGGGGATATCAATAGTTAGCAATAACATGGTTAATTTGATTAGTGCAATAATAGGAGCTGCTATATCAGCCAATTTTATAATCCTTTATGAATGAATATAATTCTAATTAGGATTAAAATCGATTGCTGATATTAAGAATTGTTGTAATTTGCCTGTTGTGATATGATGATACCATCCACTGTTCCTCAATGCAGAGGGTTTAATTATCCATGAATTTATTTTCTGTATATGCCTCTAATTTCAATTTCACTGTATCCCGGCAGAACTAAAGAACAGAAAGAAGAATTTGCAAAGGCGATTACTGAAGCTGCGACGGAAATCTTAAAGGCTAAAGCTGAACACACAATTATCGTATATGATGAAAAATCCAAGGAGGACTGGTATATTTCAGGAAAGCCCCTTTAATGGTAGCAAACTATTTTATTTTGTGCTTTGATGAACACTACTAGCCTGAAATTGCCAAAGTTTGCTCTAGTCGCTATAGTACAGATGAGATCATCAGAAAACAAGATGGAAAATCTGGAATTGTCAGTCGACTTTATCAGAGAAGCTGCAAAGAAGAAATCAAGTATGATATGTTTTCCTGAATTCCAGATGGCTTATTCACCAGTGAGCGTATCTGCAAATCAACTATCAGAAAAGGCAGAATCTGTGAATGGTGGCAATTTCATCGGTACTTTGCGTAAAGCTGCCAAGGTAAACAAGATTAGCATCATATCAACAATTTATGAGAAAAATGATAGTGGCTTTGACAATCGTGTGTACGATACAGCAGTTCTTATAGACAACAATGGTGAAATATCTTCAGTTTACCGCAAATTACATCTTTATGATGCGTTAGGATTCAAAGAATCTGATAAGATGATGGCTGGTAATATGATAGAAAAACCTGCCAAGACATCGGTAGGAAACCTAGGACTGATGATTTGTTATGATATTCGTTTTCCTGAAATGTCTAGGATTTTGACGGTGAAGGGTGCCAATATTTTGGTCTCTCCCTCAGCATGGGTTCACGGCATTATGAAGGAAGAACACTGGCAGACATTACTTAAAGCGAGGGCTATTGAAAATGGTTTATACATAATTGCACCCAATCAAATTGGCAACATTTTCTCTGGCAGAAGCATGATTGTAGATCCATTTGGGATCGTTCTGTTAGACATGGGAAATAGAGAAGGAATGGAAGTTGTTGAGATTGATAAATCCAGAGTCCAAAAGGTAAGAGAACTACTTCCACTTTTGAAAAATCGACGAATCGATGTCTATGGGAATAATACCAATGTATTTAGTTAGATGCTTGTTTATTCTTCGACGGACAGAGCATATTGATACATATTTTCCACGGTTGTCTTACATTAGATGAAAATGCAATATTGATTATTGGCCAATTACATAGATTACATTTTTTGGTCGTAGTTTTTATTTTGCCTTTCTGAGGAAGCGGAGCAGTTGCTTTACATCCTGCAGAGTAATTAGAACAACCAACGAATCTCTTATTTGATGTGCGAGATATTATAACTCTTAATTTCCCTGTTTGACACAAAGGACAAGTTCCAGCAGTCATTTCTTTCCAAATAATGTCTGATCCATCTTTTATCCTGTGTCCCAGAGTAACCTCTTTTTCTTTAAACCTAGTGAGCCACTCTATTAAGGTATCAACTGCATATTCTATACTTAAAAAACTCTTGCTTTTACATATTTCGATCTTTTCTAAATCATTTTCCATTGATTTGGTAAAATCTGTAGAAACAATATTTGGAACATATTTCTTCATTACTTCTATTACAGCAAACCCCAGATCTGTGACTTCAATTCCCACAAAATTTTGACTGGGGATAATATAATTTCGCTTGAACAAAGTACTTATGATTTCTGCTCTTGTAGTCTTTGTCCCAATCTGTTCTTTTTCCATCTGTTCCAATAAACTAGCTTGGTTAAATCGAAGTGGCGGCTGCATGAATTTCTCTTTAGAAATAACTACAATGTTTTTCAAAACATCGCCTTGATTCAATTTTGGGAGTTTAGCTTCATGGAATATAAAATACGGTTTGTAAAAATGTATCCATCCTTCATATATATTTGATTTTCCTTCAGATTTGAAAACATAACGGCCATTGATATTTATTGATGCTAATGTATGCTGATTTATGGCTGGGTAGCCGAAACTTGCGAAGAACCTCCTGATAATAAGATCATAGATTTTGTAATGCATTCGATCTAGCTGTTGCTTCGGTTTTTCTCCAGTTGGATAAATGGCTGGATGTGCCGGATCGGTTTTAATTCCCTCGTTCGGTAAAAGATGATCCTTGGAGAGTAATGCTGCGGCTAAGCTTTCGTAATCGCTATTAGCTAGAGATAGACGCGCAATAATTTTCTTGTAGTCTATAGATAATGGCAGCTTCTGACTTGATGTTCGTGGATAAGAAATCAATGCATTAAGATAAAGACTTTCTGCAATTGAAAGCGTGCAAGAAGGAGAAAGTTTGAATAATCTATATGCCTCTCTTTGTAAGTCGCCTAGATTGAATGGACTGAGAGGATGGAGTAGCATCTTTTGAACTTTAATTTGACTGACTAATCCATCTTTGCCATCACAAGCTTTTATTATTGAATTAGCGTCTGATAACGTCAGTACTTTGTCTTTTTCATAAAACGCTTTGATTATGTGCCCATTTTTTTCAAAGTCTGCTAATATAGTCCAATAAGGATCAGGAATATGTTTTCTAATGTCCATTTCTTTGTGTACTACAAATGCAAGAGTAGGTCCCTGTACTCTACCAATTGACAAGTTATGGTATTGCTTACCATTTCTGTCTACTTTAAATAGTTGTGAAAGAGCTCTTGAAAGATTCACTCCATATATGAAATCAAGGATATGCCTAGATCTACCAGCTTCAGCTAATCCTCTGCTGGGTTTTAGCAGATTATCAAATGATTCATTTATTTCTTGATCCGTAAGCGTCGAAAATTTAGCGCGTAAGGATTCATTATACTTAAATTTACAAGCATATTGAAGGATGTTGTAACCGATGACCTCTCCTTCTTGATCATAGTCGCAGGCGTGGATAAATCTGGTAGCTCTTTTTGAAGCATCTGATATTGATTTTATTATTTGTTCCACTCTAATTAGTCTGCCTGACTTGGATACAAGTGGCATCCATTCTAAATCGAATACAGGATATATCTCTCGATTTTTTGTGAGATCCACCAAGCCATATATGTGTCCTATGGAAGAGAATATTATAAAGTGATTATTATTATTTGAAACAGCATGAAAAAATGGAACACCTTCTGATGATATGGATCTTTTGAAATTATTAGTCCCAAGTGCTTGTGCTATCCTTCGTGCTGCATGAGGTTTTTCACAGATAACAAGGGATAAATCGTTCATTCTTTATATCATGCATGAATTACATTAATAGAATAATATGGATGTTATTATTGTATAGATCGATGTCTAACAATTTTTATATATCTGCAAAAAGGTATTTCTAAATACATGACAAATAAGGTCTGTGTTCTTGGGGCTGGCAGTACTAAATATGGCAAATTAAATGAAAGTATCATTGAAATAGCATTAAATGCATCAAAAGATGCAATAGAGTCTGCAGGTATTACACCAAAGGATATTCAGGCGGGGTACATTTCAAATGTTTTTGGAGTGACTGACAAGCAGGTCCATATGGCACCTGTTATTATGAGTAACTTAGGAATTCCATACGTTCCAGGGCTTACGATCGAGTCTGCATGTGGTTCTGGTTCTGTTATGTTTAGAGAGGCATACGCCAATATAGCTGCAGGATTTTATGATTGTGTTCTTGCATTAGGCGTCGAGAAAATAACACACACTGGAACTACTCAGAGCACTACTTTATTTTCTTACTGTTCTGATTTCTTTTATGAAGGAGGAAATGGGGCCTCATTTCCTGGATTATTTGCGTCAATAGCAAGGGTATATATGACTACACACAAAGCTAATGAAGAAGACCTTGCCTACGTAGCCGTAAAGAACCATGAAAATGGAATTCTCAATCCAAAGGCTCATGTTCGAAAAAAAATCACAGTTGATGATGTAATGAAATCTCCAGTCGTGGCTTCACCTTTGAAACTTTATGACTGCTGCCCATTTTCAGATGGAGCATCAGCTATTATACTTTGTAATGAAGAGTTTGCCAAGAAGAATGGAAACCCATATGTTGAAGTTATAGGTTCAGGCAGAGGAGCTTCGCCTGCGGCAGTTCAATCTCGTGAAGATATTACTACTATTCCAAGCACAATATCAGCTGCCAAGCAAGCATACAAAATGGCTGGAATTACTCCAAAAGATATTGATTTTGCAGAGGTACATGACTGCTTTACAATTGCAGAAATCATTGATATTGAAGATCTTGGTTTCTTTCCGAAAGGAACTGCTGCTCATGCTGTAACAGCGGGAGCAACTCGAAGAAACGGCGAAATTCCGATCAATCCGTCTGGTGGTTTGAAATCAAAGGGACATCCTATCGGTGCAACAGGCATAGGTCAGATTGTAGAAGTTTTTGAGCAGTTTACTGGCAAAGCTGGAGAAAGAACTATTAAAAACGCAGAAACCGCTCTTACACATAATTTCGGGGCGACTGGTGCAAGTGCTGCTGTTCATATTTTTAGAAGGGTACAGTAAGACAATACTGTCAGATGCTAACAGGTAACAACAGGCTATGAGTGCACGAGAGAAGTTTATTGCATCTGCTAAGAAAAATAAAATTCTTGCCAACAAATGTTCACATTGCGGACATACAATGCTAGAGACAGTAAACTATTGTGAAAAATGCTTTGGTAGCAAATTCGAATCTGTCGAATTAGAAGGAATTGGTAAGGTAGTAACTTATACAATCCAAGCTGTAGCGCCGGAAGGATTTGAAGATGTCGAGTCATATGCGTGGGTCATTTTCAAGGTAGATAATACACCACTTAGAGCATCAGGGTTTCTTCCTAGGATTGTAACACCTAAAGATCTACCTATAGGAACAACAGTTAAAGTAGCTGGCTTTGATCCAAAACATGGTCTTTTGTTACAAAAGCTTTAGATTTAGTTACTTCAAATGAGAATGTATACCCGTACGCTTATTAGACAATATATTTAAAAAGCCGAGTAAATCAAGTTGTTATATTCTTCACTATGTACGTTGCTAGGAATTGTTTTATTATTTTTCAAAAAATAATCAAATAAACTTTAAAAAGTTGTCAATAACTAAAATACATTAGATGTATGGATGAAATTCGGTTTAACATCCTCTTCAGCTCATGTCAACTTAATTTGTAGCTAACTTTGTAACAGCTGTTTGTATATATACATTAACATTTAGTTTTAACATTTTTAAATATTCTTCTTTGAATGGAAAAAGATGATGGACAAGCATAAACAATTCATGAGTGATATTTTAACCGCTAGCACAGTAGTTCATAACCAACTCATTCGATTGAATATGCTTGATAAAAAATTCACTCTAATGGATAAAGACTTACGTTATAAAATAGCTGCTAACATAAAGGTGGGTAACAATGCTACGGCAAGAGCTCTTGCGACAGAGCTATCAAATATACATAGAGTTCAGCGCACAACACAAAACATGAGCCTTGCACTAGAGATAATAGTAATTCGCTTCAGTACTATCAATGAATTTGCCCTAGTGCTTGATACCATTAATCCAACTATTGATATGATCAAGGATATCCAAAGTGATATTTCTAGGACAGTTCCAACAGCAAGCAAATTATTATCAGAGATGACGTCAATGACATCTGATGTTTTACATACCTCTGATATCAAGTTGGAGGTGGGCAAGATTTCTAATTCTATGGATGCTGACGCGCTTTCAATATTGAACGAAGTCGAAGGAATACTTGAAGATGAAGCAAAGTCACGATTACCAGAAGTTCCAACTACTATTCAGCAGGTTAGGATAAGAAGAGAAGTGGACGAAGTTACAGTAAAAGATGATCCTATGATGATTGAAAGTTAAATCTGTTGACCTGCTAATCAAATTTGATAGGAGTAGGGCCTATTATATGATTGGTTAACAAAAATTTACAAAGTAGTTTTAATCATTTATTCGAATAACGGGTGCAATGGAACAGTTGAGTCACGACTATTCATATCAAACAGAAATAAAGCGAGATGGAGTTTTAGAATCTGCCTCAAAACGAGTTAGAATGATTTTTTCTGTTATGGCTAGCCCTAATAGAATTGATATTCTGCGTATTTTAAATTCTAAAGGACCTTTGACTTATTCGGAGTTAAAATCGCTTGCTGGATTTAAGTCCAAAAAGGAGTCGGGAAAATTTGCGTATCATTTACGAAAGCTTCTAAGACAATCACTTGTTGCTCTTAACAAGGCAGAGCGACGTTACACTATTACTAACTTGGGTAAATTAGTATTAAGCCTTGCTAGACAGATAGAGGAGAGATCAATAATTGAAAGTGGTAAAATGTACGTTAGGACTACTAGACATTCAATTGAAGAGTTTAATTCCCATAAGATAATTCAGTCATTAGTAAGAGAGGCTAATATGCCACTTGAACAGGCAAACAAAATCACAGAGGAGGTTGAAAACAAGATATACAAATTCCAGACTTCCTATCTTACTTCTTCATTAATCAGAGAAACGGTGAATTCCGTTTTGATTGAACATGGACATGAAGAATATAGAAACAAATTGGCAAGATTTGGGTTACCTGCTTCTGATATTGTAGAAATGTTAAATAATATAGACACAGTGAAGAACGGAGTCGATAGTATAATGTTAAAGGCTTCTCAATCTGTATTCTCAGAACATCTCATGCTCAATATACTTCCAAAAGATATAGCAGATATGCATTTGAATGGTGAAATAGGTATCTCTAACAGTGGCATTTGGAGCTTACTTCCTGATACTGTATTTCTAAATATTGCTGATTTTGCCGAAGTCGGTCTAGATTTAAAAGGCAAATTCTTAAATGTCTCTAGAATAGCAGCGATAAAGAATTCAAGTGATCTTAGAACTGCTCTGCCTATATTGATTTCTCTCCTAAATAGAGAGGTTTCAACAGAAATTGTACTGGATGGAGTTGTTCCATTTCTATTAGAAGATCACATAAGCGAGCCAAGTGAGATTGCATCACGATTTGAGAATATTTTGACAGCATCCTCTGTAGCACCATCTTATTCTTCATCTGGACTTCCTCTTACTACAATAATCATTCAATTGGATGAATTTGATAAAAAATCAATTGACGCTGTATTGTCTGGTTATAAAAGTTACATTGTTCATACTCCTATCCCTAGAATAGGATTATCTCTAATCAATAATGGCAAACTAAATGATTATACTGATACTATTGCGTCAATAGTACGCGCTGGTGGTATCGTTTCCATATTACAAAATGGATCTAGAAGTAACAATGGTGTACGTAAAAGTATAGGAGGCAAGGGTTCTAGTACAGTTATGACTTTACAATCACTTTCTATTAATCTTCCAAGACTGGCATATCAGTCGAATAAGGATGAAACTTATTTCAGGGCAAGGCTTGCTCTTATGATAAAGCCTGCATTATCTGCAATGTCTTTGAGAAAGAAGGCTATTGCTGATCTAATAAGGAAACAAATGATTCCTGTGATTGCTAATAGTGCACAGTTTATGCAGCTTGGAACTACTAATATCATAATTAACCTTACTGGAGTAGAAGAGTCAGTCTATAAAATTTTAGGTCATGACACTTCGAATGATGGAGCAGAGATTTTGCAAAAAGTTTTGAAGACTGCTGTGGATGTGGCTGTAGAACAGGGTAAACATCTTGGAGAAGACTCTATAGGAATTGCTATGATACATGATGATAGCGCTACAAGATTTGCAACTCTAGATTCTGACAAATATGGTAGGATCTCTCTTATAAAATCAAATCAACAAAATCCCATTACTTATTCACAAGGGTTAACACTGAACGCTAGAGAGTTATTATTATATGACGATAATAAACATAATTCTGTAGTTAAAGAATGTGTCTCAATAGACAATATACTCAACGGTGGCCTTTCATTAACTTTGGATGTGAGCGAGCTTTCATCTGACGAAGAGGTAAAGAATGCAATAGAATCTGCATCAGGTCTACAATTTTTCCGTCTGATGTGTAGACTATTGATGTGCAACACTTGTGGCAAAAGATCGAGCACACAATCTAGTGAAAGATGCGAATTCTGCAAGTCGCCTTATCTATTACCAATTTAAAAAAGAAGTAAAAGATGCCTTGAAATATAGATTTTTTAATATCTTTTTATATCTATTATACATATCGTACGATTATAGCAATATATACAACTTTCAAAATGTATACATAGCGTTATTCTAAAATACAAGTTAATGATAAAAACAGTCCCTTGTTAATTATATAGTTAATATAGCCATCATAGATAATCTGTTGATTAGCTACAAAGATTAAAATTAGATATACACGCTAGGCAGTCTAACATGTAAACAACATTCTGTGTGGCTACCATTGTTCTATGCAAACTTAAGCAATTGATTGAGTTTTTGTATATTTATGCTGCATCAGTTGTCCTATAGAAGGTTCAATTCGATTCTTATGATATGTCACACCTAAAGTTATAAGATACAAGAATTCATATGGTAATAAAATATAGAAATATTATACACTAAATAATTTGTCATTTTACGATAAATGATTGTCAAATTCTTTTATATCTTTCCGCTGCTTTGAAAATATGCTGTGCAACACAGCTACATAATTTGAGATCAACTCTCCAGACTCCATTTCTTCTCTCCGCTTTTCGAGATCATTACCGAAAGCCATTGTCAATGATTTTGGCAGTTTTAAATGCTCATTTATGTATATTAAAAGAGAATAGTACATCAACTTCATAATCTCATCGTCATCATACTCTTTGAGATTCATATTGGTCATTACATTTGATACGATAATAGAGAACTGATTTGATAGGATTGCCTTTTCGCTCTGGTGATCTGCTCCGCCAAATTTTATCGCTCCCATATAAAGGAGATCCTCAATAGCTGATGCCATTCTTTCAATGTTTTGCTGTTGTTTTTCAGATGACATAGTCAAAATCATACTTTCGTATTATTTTAGGTTATTTATCCTCGGCATCTTTATCAGATATATAATAGCATAGAAATTGGGTTTTGCGATTTGTATGTGCTTCTTTTTTATATTTGGGATAATATTATTATGATATGGAGACATCTAAAGAATTGAAAAATCAATAATTTACAATGGAGAAGTGTATTTTAAGTAGCATAATATACCATTCTCCAATAAATACTATCATTCTAATTAGATCACAGTATATTTTAGAACTATACTTCGAGCTTTCTATAGTATGATCTCAATATTTGCACAAAAGGAAGATTAACTACATATCATGTTCCTGTTTTTGATGCTCGCCAAGTTTATCTAAACTATCAAATGTTTTTTTGCACAAATCACATATTAATGGATTCAAATTAGGCTCGTCATAATCAACTCCAGGCTCACCTTGGTCCATATACCGATAGTACTGGTTATCATATAATAAAGCAGTTATAATTTTGTCTAATCTACTATATAATCTAGCAAAGTTCTAGTACTATGTTCCACTTTTTTAATTTCTTTTGATAACTTAAAAATATCATTATATAATACTGACCTTAAATTTTTGTTATAGATTGCAGCTGCGGGATGGACGGTTAGAAAGTACTTTAGTCCATTCCTTTCCATTATTTTACCCCTATTTTTAGTAATGGATTTTCCCCCAAGAATTGATGAATATGCAGTACTTCCTAGAATACAAATAATTTTCGGTGCAATAAGAGAAATTTCTCTATCCAGATATTGTCTGCATGTAGAGCGTTCGTCATTTTCAGGAACTCTATTATCTGGCGGTCGACATTTTACGATATTTGTTATGAAAACTTCATCTCTTTTTATACCTACCTTTTCTAATGCTTGATTCAAAATTCTTCCTGCAGCGCCGACAAACGGCTTACCCTGTTTATCTTCGTTTTTGCCTGGTGCTTCACCAATGAAGATTATTTTTGATGAAAGTTGGCCTTCACCTGGCACAGCATTCGTCCTGCTCCTAGAAAGCTTGCATAGGGGACAGCCAATCACTTCCGAAGCAATTTTCTCTAATGAATCACTTGAAATCTTATTATCAGTCATCCATATGTATATGTGATGCTTTGATGTGTAAAGTTTGCGTTTAACAAATTTTAAGTGAGTAAAGTGAAATGCGATAGGAAGAATGATTAAACAACATTATCATCAACATCCTCCATCTTACTCCTGTACTTCCTTTTTGAATACATTTAAAAGTGCTTTCACATAGTCGCAATTATGTATTTATCTAATAATTAAGATGATTTTTCAAAAGCACTACAAAAAATAACAATAATATACTCAGACTCGATGTCTTCGTAAACGTAATAATAACGAACTACAATGAAAATCATGACTTGTAATGCCATAGAGAAATAGAATCAAAATGACAAGCGAAAATGGTTTTCAACGATGTGGGTTACAATAAAACCGTTGCATCATATATCATTAATAAATTCTATTCTTGTATGAATATCCCTTGAAAGACTGTCCTATTAAAGGAACCTTGTTTAATGGATTCTCTGTATTATTTCCAGCTGTTGCATTATCTCCTGATGTTGTAGTAGCGTTAGTTATATAATCCGTTGCTATACTGTCATTACCAGAAATGCCTGGTGTTACTGTCCGTGCAACTGCTGAAACAGCAAAATTTCTAGCTACCAAAATAAGTCCGAAAGTCAACGTTATCACCAAATAAGATGGGTTTTTGTTTTATCTATTGAATCATAACGTCGAAATATAATATAATAATTTCAACTCTTAATATAGAATTATATTGTATTTCGTATAGAAGCAGCAACAATGTTATTACATGGATACTACTATGAATGAGCATTCTATATAGATAAAAAAGAATGGCTTGACCTTCAAATTCAGTACAGGGTTTTAATAAAGATCTTCCTAGTTACTATATGCAAAATATATGAATCATCATGTACTGGACTATAATCAAGAATCCCAATCATTAATACATTTAATGCTGGTTGCATGCTACTTACAAAGCATGCTCTGCAACCAAACTGCGTTACAATGGCTGCTTTATTATCTATTTATGATTTGTAGTATCCCAGATTTACCATAGTCCATGTATATTCCTTAGCGTGATATGCTGAAGATCCACATTTATCTTGAGATTCTTGAAAAGTTATTAAGTAAAACTTGATATCACTGTGGTAATATAATTCGAGGATAGATCTGTAATATAGTTAGAAAATGTGTATCGTTTGAAACAATAAATGTTTGCTTACTATTCACACAAGATATACGTTGTCTACTACAATATCTCATATCTTCTGTATTATATCTTTGTCTGCCACCATTAACAATTAAACATTCCTCTCTACTGAATCAATATATTCCTTGTACGCCTTTACTAGTTTTTGATATTGCAATATCGCTATTCCATATATTTTAGCAACTTCTTCAGCATTACTTGTTAGTGTAGATTCATTGAGTAAATCCGTTATTTTTTGAGTGATATCATGTAATTCCTTTTCATATAATTCAATTCTACTTTTTAGTTGTGTTAATTCATCTGCTGGATTTGACATATCCTTAATTGGGATTGTTTCTATTAAAACTTGAATTATATATTTAAGAACAATTTTTCGTGTGCAAAAAAGCAATAAATAGTATCAAGTTATCTTGATTAGAACTATTTATGCTCTCTATAAGATACATGATATTTTAATAATTAACAGGTTTTCACGAATTATTAAAATAAAATATATATCTGTGAAAAAGATCATAATTGAGAACTATCAGTATATTACGAATTAACTTAATTTTGATGACTGTTTTTACGTACCAGGGAAAGTGTATAATTTAAAAGACGTCATAAATTTATTCCTGCTGTTTGTTGATAATTACAATAAAGTGTGATTTCTTAAGTTAAGATTAGCCTGATTCTCTGAAGTATGTATAATTATCTAATTACCATCACTATAGTAAAGCTTATACCCACCCATGCAAAATCAAAAATGTCTTCCACGTTTATAGAAGATATTCCTTGATAAACGCTCAAAGAGATAGATCCCCTCATTAATTTGTAAACTTTCAGCATAACATAATTGCTAAACCTTCTAATCTCAATACTGCAATTATTGTATTATAAGTATTTTTAGATTGAGTGATCTTTGTATCTCAATGCTCATTGTATATAAACTGGGAGGCTGTCAATATTGAGAAAACATAATTATTTAAATAACCCGACTATAATTCAAAATACTTTAAGGGAATGAATAAACAAAATAGAGTCTTTTAATAAAAAATTACTATTTACCAATTATAACTGGAGATCATTGCATAGTTCCTCGTGTATGAAATCAAATTCAAGAATTCTCTAGTGTATTGTTTCTAGCGTTGATCGTGCAGCTGCATGTGTGCTTGCATCGTTGATTCAGAATATGCTTTTAGCAGCTCATTATTTTCAAAAAAGACAGTAGCATCACCATGGAAGAACATGCGTCTATTAACACATGCAATCTTATTTGCAAGTTTGTTTACTGCATCTAGATCATGGGAGGCCCATATTATCGTAATCTTATTGTCTTCATTTAATTTCTTTAGTAAAATATAAAATTTATTCTGTGCTTCCAAATCAATTCCTGTAACTGGTTCGTCAAGTATCAACAATTCTGGTTCATTTGCTAGAGCTTTTGCAATGAGAGCTCGTTGTTGTTGTCCACCAGATAATTCCCCAATTCGCTTCGCCTTCTGTTCCAATAATCCTACTGTTTCGATAGCATAATTTATTTTATTTTTAGATAATTTTTTACCACTTATTCCTAACGAAACAATTTCTTCAACTGTTGCAGGGAAGCCTTGATCTATTGACATTTTCTGCGGAATATAGCCTATTTTTTGAAATATGTTTCTATTTTTTCTAATATCTTCACCAAAGAATGTAATTCTGCCTTGATAGCCTTCCAGTAATCCGAGCATTGAACGAAATAAAGTAGTTTTGCCGGCACCATTAGGACCAATTATTCCTATTAAATCTCCTTTTTCGACTGAGAATGAAATATCTTCTAGAACAAGAGCTGAATTATATCTATAAGAGACATTGTCAATGCTTACTATTTGCAATCAATATTCACCTTTAGGATAGTAACATTGTGCTTTGTCTTTTCTATATAACTAATGCCTTTTTTTCCTTTCTGATGTGTACTCTCTATAGGACTTATAATTACTTGGTTATAAGCGGTATCTTCAATAGGATTAGATAATTCAGGATGAATTAACTCGCCATAATAACTTGCATCAATTTTCAACAGATCTATCAGTTTGATAATTGCAATCTTTTATTAATGTATCTTATAATCTATAGTCTAGTAAAATATGTTGATGTAGATAATTTTCCCGCAAAACTACTGAACTAATATAGAATGTAATAAAATCTAAGTTGTTTCAATATAACTGTCGTTTTTATATATTTGTTCGTTGTAATTAACCAAAATAATATAATTACTTGGTTTGCCATTGTAATTCTAATAATTACCTTTGGATCAACATTGGTCATCGATTATAAATAATTTTAACCGATTCTTGCTACTGATTACAACTAAATATGCCTCTTAACTTATGTTCATTGGCATTTGTTTTCACATAGAGTTTATGGATCATTATCACACAAACCTGATTTATTTGTCTAATGTCAAATACAAAATCATAAAGAATAAAATGATATTCCCTCTGTTTTATCTAATAGCAGCAACAAGAAAACTATTGCTGAACTGATTTTGTTGTATAGACGGTTCTGATTAATGAATCAGCATCGCTAAACAATTGCAATGCACTCTGATTTACTATTATTGTGCAAACTCAATATATAAATAATAAAATATATATGTATATTAATAAGAATTATATATTTATATGTAGACATTTAATAATATATTGACCATAGTAAGCATATCACTCAATAAAGAGATCCTAGAAGAGATAGATAAATTACAAAATTCTCTTGGTTTTTCAGGAAGATCAGAAATTGTTAGGGCAGGAATTCGAAATTTGTTAGCAGAAGACAGAGAAAGACAGGAGTTAATAGGTATGATTCATGCGTTATTATTGGTGATCCATGACGAGAAGTCTGATGATCAAGTGTCACAAATGAGACATGATTACGACAAACTAATCAATACACATTTACACAACAAAATCGATAGGAATAGATGTTTAGAGATCTTTCTCCTTAGTGGTGAGGCAAATGAAATTCGAGAAATGACCAAGAAATTTCGGTCCAATAAAAAGATGGATCATACAAAATTAGTAGTTACGTAGAAATATGTGATTTTGTAATTGTGGACTTGATAATATATACAAGACATTATTGCTTGCTCTAATGTTGATAGACTCATTAGTCATATGATTAAATATGCGTAAACGCAGGTTGACTTTTTTCCAATTCCTATTGTCTACTACAGATCTTGATTTATTAGTTTATCGAACTATTAGGTAATCCATCTATACAATAATTATATTTTTTACGATTTATGATTATCTCCTAGGATAGAAGATGAACATTAGTAAATAGTATATCTATTTATTATAACCTATTCTTTCTAATAGTTCAGAAACTTCAGTCATAGTAGCCGGTTGCGCATGCGGATTCCTAACGTATAGCGAGGAACATACGTTTGCATAGATTAGTCGTTCTTCGGCATCTAATCCTGCTAGATAACCAATAATATCAGCAGCATCCCATGAATCGCCAGCGCCAGTCAGAGTCTTTGCCTCAACATTGATTGCAGGTACAAATTCAGTTTCCTTTCCATTTGACCATGCCGCACCTATTCTAGTGTGTAAGTCAATGCTAACCCCAATTTTTTCTGCAAGTTTTTTTGCAGCATTTCTTACACTATCTTGGATATGGCACTCCATGGGAAGGGTATCAATTCCAACTACTCCTGCAAGAGAATTATATTCATTTTCATTTATACTGAGAACGTCGATGATATCAGAAATTTTTGTGATTGAGTCTAAAAATTCTTGTTTTCTTGTATCAATGTCTGCGGGGTCTATAAAATGTAGAGCTTTTGGAGAATTAGTAAATACATGTTCTGCTAATTGTGTTCCTTTAAAATTACTAGCCCAGTTAACTACTATGATTCCATCTGCATTGGTCAAAATTTTCAGATCATCAGAAGAATTAATCCGCTCAGGACCAAAATCTGCGTTATCTCCAATGTCACTTACCATAACATTTACTTTAGAGTTAATTTCATCTCGAAATTCAAATGATGTAGTACAGCCATGTTTTCCATTTATTATTCGAAGATTAGATCTATCTTCAAATTTTGAGAATATTTGTCTTATTATAGCAGAGCCAATGTCATCTGCAATAGTAAATAGAGTAACTTTTGCGCCAAGACTTGCAAGGCAATATGCAACGTTTACTGCATTTCCTCCTTTTACATCGACAGTTGGAATACCGCGGATACTACCGCCCCCAAATCTTGCTTTATCCGCTAATAAATCAAAGAACTGTTTTTCTGAGTTTAATTTTATTAGGCGGTCAACGAAGAAGTCAGGCATTACAACAATAGAATTCATATAAGAATAGTAATTTTCTATCTTTTTTATTATTGGAGGTTTAATTTGATAACACCAAAAATAAACTTATTTCTATGTATTTATTTTTTAAGAATAGGAGAAATTCATTTATTTAAAAATTATATGAATTGCAAAATACTGAACTTTTTTATACTTAATAATCTAAGCCCACTTTAATCAATATCAGGAGGTATATAATTAGAAACAACAGTAATACACAACAATTTACTTAAGCTTAGTAAAAAATTTTTTGCCTTGCATTAATTATTACTATACTTCTCTTCCCGTTAAGCTTTATAAAATAGAGATGGGAGAATAAAGTAGTTTTATTCCATATCCATGCCGCCCATACCGCCCATACCGCCCATACCGCCCATACCGCCCATACCGCCCATACCGCCAGGTGGTGCAGCAGGTGCTTTGGATTTACTGGAGGAGATTACATCATCTATTCTCAATATCATACAGGCTGCTTCAGTAGCAGATTTAAGAATTTGTTCCTTGACTGCAATTGGTTCTAGTACATTTTGTTTAAACATATCGGCAACTACAGTGTTTCTTACATTAATACCAGTCCATTTGGATCCTTTATTTTGTTTTGCTCTTAATTCAGTCATAGTATCGATTGGGTCCATGCCAGCATTTTCTGAAAGGGCCAGAGGAATGGAATCGATTGCGTCAGCAAATTTGTTAACTGCTAGTTGTGCCCGTCCTTCTAAGCTGCTAGACCACTGTCTTAATTCATTTGCTATGTATGCTTCTGGAGCCCCACCGCCTGCTACTATTACGGGTTTTTCAAGCACATCTTTTGTTACCATTAAAGCGTCGTGTATAGAGCGATCAGCCTCGTCGACGACTCTCTGCGATCCACCTCTTACGAGGATTGTGACTGCTTTAGGATTCTTGCATCCTTCTATAAATACCCATTTATCTGTTTCAACCTTCCGCTCTTCGACAACATCAGCAGAGCCAAGATCCTTGCTTACGAGATCATCTATATTATTTACTATTCTGGCACCTGTAGCCTTTGATAGTTTGAACATGTCACTTTCTTTTATACGCCGTACTGCGAGAATACCTGCCTTTGAGAGATAGTGTTGTGCAATATCGTCAATACCCTTCTGACATAGTACAACGTTGGCATCTGCGGCCATTATCTTGTCAACCATAGATTTGAGCATTCTATTCTCTTCATCTAGGAACATTTGCATCTGCTGTGGATCATTAATGCGAATTTCAGCACTCATTTCAGTTTTCTCAATTTCAAGAGCAGAGTTAAGTAATGCTATCTTGGCGCCTTCGATTCTCTTTGGCATACCTGCATGGACTACTTCCTTGTCGAGAACAATACCTTTAATCAATGCGGTATCACGCATAGATCCGCCTGCTTTCTTTTCCACCTTTATATTATCAAGATCTACTTTTAGCCCATTGTTGCCTTCAATATTTTCAGCTACCTGTTTTGTTGCATCAACAACCGTTTGAGCTAAAATTGGGCTGTCATCAGAAACTAATTTTGAATCCATACTGGTTCTTGCAATTTTAATTAAAAGTTCTTTATCGTTAACGTCTAATTTGATCCCGATCTTTTGTAATAACTTCAACGCTTGTTCAGACGCCGCTGTATAACCGTCTACAATTACTGAGGGATGTACATCTTTGTTTAGCAACTCTTCTGCCTTTTCCAGTAAAGCACCTGCAAGCACAACAGAAGAAGTTGTTCCGTCGCCGACTTCATTATCGACAGATTTGGAAACTTCCACCATCATCTTGGCTGCTGGATGCTGGACATCAATTTCTTTTAATATTGTTGCGCCATCATTTGTAATTGTAACATCACCCAGTGTGTCAACAAGCATCTTATCCATGCCACGTGGACCTAAGCTAGTTTTTACTATCTCTGAGATAAGCTTTGCAGCAGTAATATTGTTTCTTTGAGCTTCCTTTCCCTTGTTTTCTTTAGTTCCTTCCTTTAAAATTAATACTGGCATTCCGCCAGCAGTAGTTTGAATTGAGGCCATTCTTTATCACCTAGTAGAATATACTGTTTCTTCTTATGCCTCTTTTATAGTTTTACACATTATACTGTTTCTAGTTGCTTTATCTTTTCGTTGAATTTATTCTTGAATATAGGTACATTAATTATAAATCTCTCATGCTGTCCCTCGCCAATCTTTTCAATTTTGTCATATGCTTCGACATCAAACATAACTCTTCTGCCATCAACTGAAATTACCTTAGTTTTGATTAAGATTTCAGCTTCTGTGGGAGTAGCAGCTAAATGTTTGATATTAACGACGGTTCCCACAGAATCCCATTCTACGTCGCGAATAGACTTTTCTTTTAAAAGTAGTCTACAAGTTTCTTCCATCTCAGATATCATTGCAGGTGTCGAGAATACATTTTCACCTTCCCAGAGAAAACTGGTTGTTTGATTCGAACTAACCTTGACCTTTCTTTCCTTAGTAGAACCAACATTGACTATAAAACTCATTACAAATCAGATAATATAAACAAAAGGTTGTTTTTAGATTTTTAGGGATATCATAGATACTTTAAGCTAATATTATTAGTAGTTTTATTTATCTATTTGGTATATTTTCTTGTTTACCTGACATAATAGGACTTATTCTTCTGTATAAGAACTCTTTTCTATAGATATGACTTATTAGAAAATGATCTCCTCAGAGAAGACAAAGACCGTTAGAAGTTATAGCTGAAAAGCGTAGTGCACGAATTATTTTATCCCGCTTCAACAGAACCTATTTCTTATATGATCTTAAATATTATAGTTCGAAAATATTAATAACGAAGTTAGATTTCTTTTATACTTATTATACAATAATATCTATATATTAGAAATATAACATAAGTAAATAGTTTTATTTAAAATAAAAAATATATGTTTTAGAATATTAACTAGCAAAAAGAAAAGAATGGGTGTCTAATTTCATCTACTTCGTCGTGCAGCTGAAGCAATGACATAAGCCAGGCCTACGGCTAAACCGAATGCCAAGGGTATCCATACTCCAAAGCTATCGATAGTTGCAGGTACTATTTGCTGTATCAAATTACTAAATAGTTCCATATTCCGTATATGCAAACGTAAAGGGTGAATATAAATTTTAATTAAGGTAACAGAACTCTAAACAGAATCTGAGAAATAGGAGAATAGGGTATATGAATTAAAGCATATTTAATCTGTCTTTTCATGACTATTATGTACTTATTATTTTGATTTAATCCTTATAAGCATAAATTTGCTATGTTTAATCATGGGCGATCAATACTTTATAAATAGCGGTGTCCTTAAATTAGCGTAATATTATATCGTCTGAATATGAAGATGCAGAAGGAATTGCGTAAGTTTTGTCCAAAATGTAAAACTCATACAGTTCAATCTGTAAGTATCTATAAGAAGGGAAGGGACAGAAAGACTGCAGAAGGGACACGCAGACACGCAGAAGATAAAAAAGGTTATGGCGGTCAAAAGTTTCCTGAACTTAAGAGAACTGCCAAAACTACAAAAAAAATTACGTTACGGTATAGTTGCAGGAGTTGCAAGAGAGAAACCATGAAAGAAGGTATGAGAATGCATAAATTGGAGATACAACCCTAATGAGGTCACAGCAATGCGTAGAAATAATATTATGATTCCAAGACCGCGGAGTAATTTCCTGTCTGTTCAATGCGTACGGTGTGAAGAACAGAAAGTTCTCTTTAGTCATGCCACAATGGATCTTTTTTGCAATTCTTGTGGTGAACCAATTGCCAAGAAGACAGGAGCTAGAGCAAATATTCTTGGTAAAATTATAAATACCCTCGATTAGCTACGGTAGCAGTCTTTCTGCAATCTGAAGTTCTCTGACCGTATTAACATTTACAGCAATTTCTTTTTTGTTCATTAGAATAAAATACTCCTTTATCTTCTGGCACTCTTTCAACCTTGGAGAATTGAAGACTAATATACCAGAATGACAATACTGATGTGCTCCGATATTAAAAACTATGCTCGGCGTGATTCCTAGATTTTCGACAAAGTGTTTTTCTAATATAATAGAAGCACACGAAAATCTAGGAATATTATGAATCACAATCTGATCTACTATATACGAGCTCAATAACGGAAGATCAGCAGATACTGTTAAAACTCTGTCTGGTTTTATCTTGTTTAGTACAAAAGAAAGGTCTTTTGAGTAACTATCTCCTTCTGTCTTAATTACGTCTATTAGGCCATTAGAATAATACTGATGGTCATAAAGAAAAGTGGTGGTTTTTGAAGAAAAAGGGCTTGATACCGCAACTATTCTTCGAAATTTTCGAGAACGTACAAGTGCGTCAAGAACATATTCAATCATAGCTTTTCCCTTTAAATTTAATAGCGGCTTTTCAAGCCCCTCAAATTGTCGAAGACGGATTCCTTTTCCTCCACACATGACCAGAGCCATCATCTTATTACGGAGCATTCATCTCATCAATGAAGCTAGTACGATAAGACAAGAAAGTCGTGTGATCTCATTAGATGCACCAATGACATCTCCACTGATGCCACCGAAGCTTCTGTTAGATATATGATGGATAATCATAGCTATTGCGAGAGAAATACCTAACGAAATAAGCCCAGTATATAAACCACTCATAGAACATACAATTGGGAACATGATTCCTGTGGCAGCCAATAATTTGCGCTTATCTTTCATAGCATAAGTAAAGGGAGAGCTCAATCCATCCCATGCAGATAATCCTATATATGCTTGCAGAACCATGATATATTTTGCAATTACTTCAGCTGTAACGATACTGGTAAATATTTTCCATCCGTACGGTAAGTTTGATATTGCAATAATCATACCTGCTATATATAGAATAAGTGCGGCAACTCCCGCCGAACCGACAGCAGGATCGTGCATTGCCTTATATTTATTCTCTTTTCCGCCTTTGGCCATTAGACCATCCGCAAAATCAGCTAGGGCATCGATATGGTGGACACCGGTAATTACTATTAGGACGCCGGTAACTATCAGGCCAGTAAATAAAGATTGAATATAATAGGAAATTCCATAGGCTAGGATACCTACTAAAAGACCGATCATTGCTCCAACGAGCGGAAAAAGGTACATATTTCTTCCAATATAGTAAATATCATTACATGAAGACTTGGTTGTAGGTATTATAGTGAGAAATGAAATGATTGTCTGTATCGATCTAAAAACCAAATAATAAATTCCACCAGCCAATCAAATTTAACAAGATAATTATGGGAACACAGAAGATTATACAAAATAGAATCGTTGTCATTTTCATTATGGAAATTGCAGTTAGACATTTTTCAATAGTTGTATTTTCATATCCATCTCCTAATGAATAATGCCCGATTTTTTCAAGCTTTATTCGCAGAGCACCTGCCATGGTGGCCATGGGATATCCTGCATTAGAGCTAAGAGTTTTATTGTGATCACGTTGCAAGATTTGTATCGAGTTCTTCCAATCTGCTCCAATTATATTTGCAGATATCACCATTAACAATGCAGTGATCCTTGCAGGGAGATAGTTAGCAATAGTATCAAGCCTTGCAGACATATATCCAATATCCTTATAATAATTATCAAAGTAACCGACCATAGAATCCAGAGTGTTTATCACCCTATGTATGAATGCTCCTGCAGGGCCAAGAAAAGAATAATAAAACAAAGGTGAAACTATTCCATCAACTGTACTTTCACTAATGCACTCTATAGTTCCAGAAAGTACATGTTGTTCATCTAGATTTTTTGTGTCTCGTCTTACTATCATTGATAAATTATACCTAGCGTCATGCATGTCACATCTTTCTAGGGCATCTGTGACTGCCTTAGCATAGTCCTCCATACTTCTTATCGCAATGGTAATCTTCAAAATTAGAGCTAAGACAATTATTATGGCAATAGATCTCAGTAAGTGGAGGCTTATAAAAGTCAGAAAGTAAATTGCAAGACCAAATATAATAATCAAAGAAATTGAAAAAATAATTCCGTTTTCTTTTTCTTTTTTTGCACAGTTATCATCATGCTTCTTCAACTTTGGAATAAAGAATTCAATGAGTTTTCCAAGCCATGCTACTGGATGATGTTTATTAGAAGGTTCTCCAAATAAAAGGTCTATAACAAAAGCTCCGGCAAGCGCAAAAAGTAGGTATTCTCCGATCATACTTTCTTCAGTCCTACCGTTTCTGCGATTATTTTTTGTATATCAGTACTATTTTTTACTGTCTTTGCAATAATGTCAATTTGCCGATCCCATGATTCCTTGGGTAATTTGGAATTGGTAAAAGTATGCTCATCAAGCGAATCTTCTTTTGGTAAATCAAAATGGACTTTTGGTATCACTCCAAACACTTTTTTCTTGGTTTTTTTTTCAACAAATTCTATTGCTTTATCTAAAAGAGATTGATCTCCGAGAAATTTGTTTATTAAAAATCCTTTAACCAAATCTCTATGACGCGGCTTTAGCAATTTCAAGGTTCCAATCATACTGGCAAAACATCCTCCTCTCTCAATATCTGAAGTAATGATTACTGGTGCATCAGTTTTCTCTGCAAGTAACATATTTGCAACATCGTACCTGGAAATATTGATTTCTGCAGGTGATCCAGCGCCTTCTATTATGATGATATCATTTTCTTTCCTTAGACTCTCTAAAGAATTTAAAACAAGAGGGAAACCTTTTTGCAAAACAAATGTTTTGTAGTATTCTTTTGCATGCATTTCAGAATAAAAACTTCCTTTGAGAATAATGCTACTTCGATAATTTCCAAGTGGTTTTAATAGGATGGGATTCATTCTGACATCTGGTTCCTTTCTTGAAGCAACCGCTTGGATTGCCTGTGCCAAGGCCATCCTATGCAATGTTCCCGAAACAGTATAGCTATATGAAGACATGTTTTGAGCTTTGAATGGAGCTACACGATATCCATTGTTGGAAAAAATCCTACAAAATGCAGTAACAATGGTGCTTTTACCTGAGCCAGAAGATGTACCTTGAATCATCAGTAGTTTTGCATTCATCTATCTAATGACTCCAGCGCCTCAACTAATAGTAGATTTTCCTTATGTGTTTTTACTGCCACACGAATATAGTCTGCTTTCTGCATACCAGTAAAAGTACTGCAATCTCTGACTAGGATTCCACTTTTTATCAAGATTGAATTCCTTATTCTTACAGAGTTTTCTTTTAAGTGGATCAAAAAATAATTTACATCGGATTGACAAGGAATAAAAGAGTGTGTTTTACTTTTTATATCGTCATGCATAAATTTGCGCTCTTTTTTGATCATTGCTCTTGCCTTTATCAGATGGCTTACATCTTGCAAAGCAACAATGCCAGCTATTTGTGCCATTCCATTTACGTTCCATGGTATTTTATTGGAAGACAACTGTTTGGCAAGTTTCGGATTGCATATACTGTAACCAACTCTTAAGCCAGCTAGACCAAAGGATTTTGTCAGAGATCGCAAAATTATAAGATTATCAAACTCTTTGATTTTATCAATTATGGCACATTGAGCTTTGTCATCATCAACTAATTCAATAAAACATTCGTCAATTAGAATCTTAGTAGAGCTATCTATACATTCTATTATTGTTTTAATAGCTTTAGTGGAAAGTAATCCAGTAGGATTATTAGGATTGCATAGAAATATGGCGTCAGAATTTTTTACCTTTTCGATAATAACTTTGGTATCTAAAGTTAAATCCCTTAACGGAACGAATAAAATATTAGCACCCATTCGCTTTGATGCGAGTTCATACTCACAGAAAGTTGGAGCAGGAATAACTACTTTATTCCGTATGAATGTGCGAGCAAAGTTATGAATAATTTCTGTCGCTCCATTTCCTATAGTAATCCACTCCGGGTCTAAATCCTTATCGAGATAATTACATAGACTTTTTCGTAAATCCATACATTCTGGGTCAGGATACATTGAAGAAATGAGACCTGCATTTTTTTGCAATGAATATATAACTTTTTTAGAGATCCCCAGAGGATTAACATTCGAACTGAAGTCAATCTTGACCAAGTCAGGATTAACAGAATATGCTCCGCCATGTAAGCAGGCATTTGCTATTGCTATTTTTTGATCATTTCCATAGCCTGGGTTAGAGTTTATCATCACTCGATTTACTACATTCTCTATTAGAACATTTCACATATAATTGATATATATTGTAATTGTTGTTATTCTTTCTATGAAACGATTATTAATTACATGACCTCCATTTGCAAATATGTTAAAGGTTGCGCTTATTGGTTCTACAGGTGCTGTAGGTCAAGAATTTGTCATAGCTCTAAATAAACATCCATGGTTTGAATTAAGTTGCATTGCTTCATCTGAGAGATCCGCAGGAAAGAAATATGTGAACGCCCTCAGAGATCCGAATTCCGGAATACTGCGATGGCATAATAAGGAAAAAATCCCAGATTATATACAAGACATGGTTGTAAGTAAAGTTGAAGAAATAGACCCAAAAAAATTTGATTTAGTATTTACTGCACTTGAGTCAGATGATGCGAAAATAATAGAACCTAAATTTGCGCAATCAGTGCCGGTAATCAGTACTGCTGCTGCTTTCAGATATGAAAATGATGTTCCAGTATTAATTCCAGGTATAAATGATGATCACCTAGAATTGCTCAATATTCAAAGAAAGAATAGAGGATGGAACGGCTTCATTTCTCCACTTCCAAATTGTACTACTACTGGTCTAGCAATTACTCTAAAACCAATCATGAATGCATTTGGAATATCCGATGTTTTTATGACATCTATGCAGGCATTGTCAGGTGCTGGAAGATCTCCCGGTGTTATTGCTCTCGATATCATGGATAATGTAATTCCGTACATTCCAAAAGAAGAGGAGAAAGTTCAAGTAGAAACAAAGAAAATTTTGGGAACTTTAAATTCTATGTCTATCGTTCCAGCGCCACTTAGGGTTAGTTGTACCTGCACTAGAGTTCCAGTATTGGACGGACATACAGAAAGTGTGTTTGTGAAAACAAAAAAGCCTGCAGAACCAGATAAAGTAAAGAATGAAATGCTAAAGTTCTCAAAATCTGTGACAGCAAAAAAATTACCATCTACTCCAAAAGAGTATATCATTGTCTATGATGACCCTACAAGACCTCAACCACGAATCGACAGAGAGATAAACGATGGAATGACAACATTTGTAGGTAGATTAAGAAAGGATACAGTATTTGATAATGGCGTTAAATATATTTTGCTATCCCACAATGAGAAAATGGGTTCGGCAAGGGGTGCTGTATTACTTGCAGAATTATTAAAGGATAAAGAGTTAATATAATTTTTTATTATTATAAAAAAAAGTGGTTAAATTTGAAATTAATAGGTTTATTAATCCCTAATTTGAAGATATAATAGGATATTTAAATGGGAAGAATTGATGATTTAGATCTAAAAATTTTAACAGAACTTTCCAAAGATGCAGGTATTTCTGTACCAAGGCTTTCAAAAAAAATTAATGTCAATGCTTCTGTTGTTTATAGTAGAATCAAGAGACTTTTAAAGAGAGGTTTAATAAAGAAGTTTACAATCGTTATCAATGATGAAGCTCTTGGTTTCACTGTCCGATCTCTAACTGGGATTAATATGGATTCTAAATTAAGAGATAATGTTCTTAATGAATTATTCAAAATTCCAGAAGTGCGTGAAATTGCAGAAGTGACAGGTAGATTCGATATTTTAGTTACAATGACTGCTCGTTCCCTTGATGAAATACATCAATTGATTTCAGAAAAGGTCGGTCATATTGAGGGAGTTCAAAAAACAGAAACCTTTATCGAAATGAGAAAGACCTCTCGAGAAATAATTTATCCGACCTCTATATCCAAGTAAACTATCTATGCTTTTGAAAATTATAAATAACTAGATATTCTCTTATTCTCTTATAAAGGGTGATACTCTTAATTTGATACCACAGCTGACGGTAGGTAATACAGTCAGAAATTATTATGAACTTACAAAACCAAAGATCTGGTATCTACTAGTTTTCACAACATTTGGATCCGCGCTTACTGCATCTTTATTGTTTGATATTTCTATTCAGCCATTAACATGGATCTTGCTTATTGGTGGAGTGGCTGCTGGTTCCGCAGCCGCTGACACGCTGACAGGGTACAATGATCGAGATATTGACGCGATTATGGATAGGACTAGAGGCAGACCAATTCCATCAGGGAGAGTTTCACCAAAGAAGGCACTTATATTTGGTTTAATTTTAACAGCAATTTCGTTAGTATTTTCATGGTTTATCAACATATGGACTTTTGCTCTCATGGCTTTTGGATTATTTGATAATATTCTTGTATATAGCAAATGGCTAAAGAGGAGAAGTCAGATGAATATTATTTTAGGAGGTTTTTCAGGTGGCGCTCCTGCAATGATAGGCTATGTTGCCGTAACTACTCAAAATTTAGAAATTGGTCTGATTATGGCAGGTCTTGTTTTCTTGTGGATTCCAACTCATATATGGAGTCTTGCACTACATGTCAAGAAGGATTATAAAAAAGCAGGCATTCCAATGCTTCCAGTAGTTTATAGTGAGAAGAAATCAGTTCGTGTAATTGCATGGACAACATTGATGATGGTAATATTTAGCATACTCCCATTCTTCTTTAACCAATTCGGTCTAATCTATTTAATCACTGCAAGTATTTTTGGCGTAGCAATGATAGCTGTGTCAATATGGTTATTAATTAAGCCTAGCGAGAAAGCATCTTGGATCGTCTTCAAATTCTCAAGTCCTTATTTGACTGCACTCTTTATTGCATTTATTGTAGATGCATTATTCCATTGATTGATGTTATCAGACAGTCTCCCAAACAACATATAAAATACATAAAAAGATGTGTTAAGCCACAAGTTATTCGATTATCTTTTGTATAACTGAAAACTATACATGTCACTATTAATTTAAGTACTTTTGGCTAGAAATACGAATTAGTTCGATGTCATGCCATTATTGTCAATCGAAGTTTAAGAGAAGTTAGTTACGTCAAAACGTCTAGATTACATGCTAGTTAGGGTTTGCTAGAAAGAAAATGACCAACGATAATGGTAAAATGGAAAGATTCTGTGTTAATCTCCCTCTGACGTATACGCCAATAGATAATAAGGATTTCCTAGTCTTAATTTAACAAAATGTCCTAAAACGATTAAGACACAGATTAGAATCTTTCATACTATTTGGGCTTTCGCAAAACCCTTTCTGCGTCTGTCTAGTTCTGATCTTCTATCACAATCATGGTCAATGATGCTTTGATTTTATCAATTCTTCTTATATGCCAAGTGATAATTTCTCTTAATTTATCTATTGTGTCTGATCTAACTTTTGCTATTATGTCATAGACGCCATATACTTCATTAACTTCTATTACTTCAGGCATTTTCCTCAATTCATTGATAATTTCTTTCTCAGAACCAAGATCACAATTAATTAATGCATATGCAGTGGGCACATAGTGGATATCAGATCACGAAGTATTAATCTTTAATGGATATAGTAGTACCATCAGCAATAATCGATTATTAAATTTTAATTATCATAATAGATATATATATTCACTTATCATGAATTTTTTATTATTTCTGAAGCCCCAGCAGATGGCCTTCCTGTTCTAGTTTATCTGCATGAGCGGAGATGTATCTCCATACAATATCAGCTTTATCAGACTGG
>Ga0126310_10000044_pt1 | contig 32957 bp, 30 predicted proteins | sample Plot60_FD_92540 | JGI IMG/M metagenome (GOLD analysis project Ga0126310, IMG submission 92540) | Serpentine soil microbial communities from UC McLaughlin Reserve, CA, USA - Plot60 | ecosystem: Environmental > Terrestrial > Soil > Grasslands | place: USA: UC McLaughlin Reserve, Lake County... | reverse complement strand
CCAATGTTGATGCTTGCTACTAATGGTACTATTAGTGGACAAGGAGGATAAGAAGGAGGAGGATGAGCAAGAAGATAAGAAGACTAAGAAATCATTCTTTTTCCTTTGGAATTGTAGGCAGACTATCTGATAGTCTATCGGCGGCCCCAGTAGCATAAAGCAATCAGTCGATGATATAGTTACCTACAGGTGGTAACACTATAAGATATTATTATACTATTAAAAGAAGTTTGTATTGTGCTTCTCATATGATGCTACAATGTCATCCTGTACCAATACTTCAAGAATTTGGTGTTACAGGCTTGTAGATTTGTATGTTTTAGGTTAAAAAAGCGTCAGATCTGTCACTTTTCTAGCGAATGATATAACTGTTGTTGTTGCTCTCGACCTGAGAAGACTGTACAAGCCTTTGCGATATTATTGCTAAATTCTGTTACTGCGTCAGCTGCTCTACTATAGACTTTCAGATTCTCTCTTGCTGCATCTACTGTATTGGTTGCTAGCTTATTGTTAATATCAACTGCTCTTAATGTGTTGTTAGTAATTTCATTTGATTGTCTTGTAAATTGCTCTGTGTAAGGTGTTGATACGGAGATGATGTTAAAGTTCTCTATCAATTGTTTTTGAGCTGAAATTGTATTCTCTATTACATTCTTTGCTGTCTGGATATAATCGATAATTTAGCTGAAGATTAGAGAATGCTTGTGCATATTGTGGTTAGATACTAGCCATCTGATCCGCTGCTCTAACAAAATTTTCTCTTGCTGTGTCAAATTATATGAGTTGCACTGCTTGATCCTATAATACTGCTGTCGTCTCTTGATTTATTATCTGTCATTTTAAATACATATTGTAGTAAAAAATATGAATATATAAGTACTGGTAATAAATGGTAATATTTACCATACAAATTCTCAAATTTCATAATTTATTTTTTTATCATGCAATCTTATTCCGTATGCTTATCTACTTCTTCAAATAGCTTCCTTTCTATGATAGTCATGTCATCTTCAACAGATTGCTATTTAGCGTATAAAATAGAAATTTATACTAATTAATGAACATGTAAAGCATTAGAATGAGCCTAAAAAGACGATTATAATGAAGGTAATGAGTTAAAAGCAGGACAGGAAGGAAAGAAAACCGGAAAAATAACGACCAATAAAGTTATTTTTAATTTTAAGTCAAACACATTTGCTAACTGTCATTATTAGTTATAATACCTGCATGTTAACTTGCAATAATAAGAATGACTGCTGATACCATTGGAGCAATAGACATCCTCAGAGTAATTGCAATAACATCTTTTGCTGGTGGAACATCATTTCTTGGTATCTATATTTCAAAGCGTACAAACTTCTCAGAGGATCATGTACTAGCACTTACCGCGTTTGGCGCAGGTATTCTTATATCAGCAGCAATTTTTTCTATGGTGATAGAAGCAGAGAAAAGTATTGGTATTATGGCAACGTTGTTTGCGTTTATAGGAGGAGCCATAGTGTTTACAATTGCAGACATTATAGCAGAAAAGAAAGGTGGAGGAGCTGGTATTCTTCTTGGTATTGGATTAGATTCAATACCTGAATCTTTAGCTATTGGTGCTGCTATTGCTTCTGGTCCTTATCTTGCTTTGTCCCTTCTAATAGGTATACAAAATGTTTCTGAAGGTATTGCGTCGTATAGAGAAATGATGACAGGTAAAACTGCTTTTAGCGACAATCTAAAGAAAGCATTTGCTGCTACAGGTGTAATTTCGATAATTCCTGTAATCTTAGGATTAGTAGGTGTTTTTTACCTAACAGGAATGAAAGAAGTTATTGCATATATACTTGCATTGTCGGCTGGTGGTATTTTCTATATGTTGCATTATGACATGATACCAAAGGCACATAAGGAAAGAAAATGGCTGCCAACATTTGGCGCTGTTTTGGGATTTATAATTGGATTTGCTATAGTTAGAACAGTTGGTGGATAGTAGTAGTAGTAATCCTTTACAAAGAAGAGGAAAAGAAGACAACGACTGATGCAACAATAACAATTTAATCGATATTAGAGGTTACTTCCTCCGGCTGCTTTGAAGACGAATTTGTCAAGGTCTTACAATCTGAGTACCATCTAGACCCTCAATATAGACATCAAAGGATTCTCCTACCGCAATTCGCCTTTTACAAAATTCAAGATTATACCCTTGGGATGTTATTGGATCTGCACTTTGTTCTTCTGGTATTTTTTCATCTCCTTTGCAGAGTTGAAATGTTTCTGATTTATACTAATGCCACTTTATTTTCTCTCTCTACGATGGTTAAATGCCATTATTATTATTATTAAATCTTAATATGAAGGTAATTTGCAGAATTCAAAAGTCACTCCATCGCCTGAAAGTTAAACAGTGATAGGAATCACTAGACAGGTTAATAGAACATTCAGATTTCGTATTTTTAGGTTCGCAAACTATATTCTTATGACAAATTTCATTAATGTAACGATATATGATAATGAAACAAATTGCATTTGGAGTTCATATGCCTGTTATGGGATTTAGTAGTAGGGAAAAAGACTTTCTTTGAAGAAAATAAATCCTTTCATTTACACAAAAGGCTGAATTCCTTGGATATAATTCGTTGAGTGTAAACGATCACATTGTATTTAGAACTAGTTGGCTTGACACAATAAGTACATTGTCAGCAGTTGCTGCAATCACAAATAAAATAAAATTTGGTACTTGTATATTGAATATAGTTATAAGAAATCCTGTTGTTTGTTCCAAAGCTTTATCAGCCATATATGTTGCCTTTTTAATCAAATCTAAGTCATTTACGGCTACTGATATCATTTTTCTTTACTTCAGTATTGCTAAGACCACATTCCCTGCATTTGTATATCACTATCTTTTCTAATTCCTTTTCCAACAACATATTACCGCCACAACAAGCACACTTCATATAAAGTATATTTTTATATTTACCTATTCAAAGCTTTTCTTGACATGCCACTCTATAAATTTGACTATTAGGGCCTGATTTAACTAATACTTTTTCTGGCATTAATTCATGACAGAATACAAAATGTAAATACCATCTTCTTTTCTAATATCCTTTTGTACAATCTACATATTACTTCTTCAAATCACTATTAATATGAATACAGAATAATAAAAAGTAAATAATAAACGTACATAACTTAATAATTTCAATAGATAAAATATTCTCAATCTCAGCATATATTTTATTTTTGATAGAAATACTTTTGACTATGTCATATAGCAAGAATTTCAATTTCATCATAGGCATCTTTGACTGCCATAAGAAAAAAAGTATCATCATAAATTAAAAGCCAGTCTTTCTGTCCTATTATAGGTAGTTTTCTGACCAAGATTTTATTGTCTTCTTTAATCTTTGTTATTAGATATGCAAATCTTGGGTTTTTATCTTTTATATTGAAAAGATCCTCTTGTAGTTCAATACCCGTCCGTCCACCTTCGATGTTAATGCTAATTATATCTCCATACCTATTCTCTAACTTTGCTGTAACATAACTCTGACCAATGTTAAACTGTTCAATATTTATCATGACTTTGGAATAGGCAGATGTTGTTTTAGGTAGCTCATCATATAGAATCTCTGATAATTTATCAAAAAATAACATCCAATATATTATGTAAATCAGAATATAATATTAACTGTCAATTTAAGCTGCAGGTATTATCTATGTCAATATGCAAACAATTACTCCTTCAGTATGCAGGGAATAATTATACTAGTGCTGTTAGCCCCCATCATACACTAATCCCTTCTACTGCATCAATATGGATATTTGATTTGGGTCGCACTATAATATTACATGATGCATAACCTGATACCTATACCTGCAGAGCACACCTTATATATCAATTCTATTGATGCTCTTCACGCAGCTGAAACCAAAGGCAATATCCGTGTCGGCACACTGATGATCAAAAGGGCTCTACTGCTGCCGCCAAAGCAATTTCAAAATAGCTTAATATTTAATATATAGGTATAGATAGTAGCATCCAAAGCGAGATTAATCAATTGAATCATGTTACAGTGGCTAAGTTTGGCGGTAGTGCCCTTGGAATAGATGGTGTCCTAATTCCGAAAATCATTGATCGGATAAAGCAAATGAAGCAGGAATCTAAGGTTGTTGCTGTTTTCTCTGCTCCTCTTATTAATTATGAAGAAAAAGTGGTTTCCATGACCGATGTTGCAATAAAAGTTGGAAGGAACTATGCCTCATCCAATCCAATAGAAATTGAAGTTTTACGAGAAGTTTATGAACGGATTGCTGCAGAGCATGTTACCCAAAAATTTCACAATGAATTCTTTCAGCATCTTGATAAGTTCTATCATCAGGTAATAATTTCATTAAAACAGGCGGCTGAGAATAAGCGTTTTGTTGATGTTACTAGATCTAGAACCCTTGCATACAGTGGTGAGGTTATAATCTCTTATCTTATGGACTATGTAATGCGAAGTTATGGTATAAAGTCCGATCATGTAAATATCGAAAAATGGCCAATAATTACAGATGATAATTTTGAAGCTGCGAACTTTATGAGTGAAGAATCTAAACAAAACTTTAGCCATCTAATTAATTTGGTAGAGCAAAATGAAGTTGTGTCGATAGGTGGATTTATCGGTAAAACTCTTGATGGACTAGAAACAACATATGAGCGAGGAGGTTCTGATAGAACAGCTGCAGATATTGCAATACTATTACATGGCCGATATAATATGAAAGTAGATTTTGAAAAAGATAATGCTGTGTTAAGTGCAGACCCAAAGATTGTAAAAGATGATCTCGAATACATAAAACATCTATCTTATAATGAAGCAAAGTTAGCAGGAATGTTTGGAATGAAGATTCTAGATCCCATAGCCATAAAAGAAATTGATGATAATGATCTCGATATTCCAATAGTTATAACAAATATGACAAATCCATCCAATATCACAATAATTCAGAGGATTCCACCAAATACAGAAGATGGCAATTTAGTAAAAATTGTCACAGGAAAGAAGAACTGTGCAATTGTAAGAATGGAGAGTATTGCTGCCACTCATCTGATAGCATCACTTGAGAAAGATAAACAATATCATGATTTTATAAAATTATCTCCTTATAAAAGGGAGGACACTGAAATTACAAGATTGCTTTTCCTTGATGCAGACTACGTAAAAAGACAAGAGCGCCATTTCAGAGCATATTATCCCAAGGTAGAGATTGTTTATGAAAGAGGTGTAGTTACTCTGATTGGAGATATGATGTGGCGTATCCCAAAAATTGCTTCTACTGCTAGCAGCACAGTTGGAGAACATAATATCAATATCCTTAATCTGGATGCTCAAGAAGAAACATCAAGAATTCTGATAGTTGTTGAAGATAAAGGTATCAACGTAGCCGATGCAGTAAAGGCAATTCATGCAAAGCGAAGCAAAATTCATGCTAGTAGTAGTATACGCTATGACTGAACGAAAAATATGGATGGATGGATCCCTTGTAAACTGGGATGAGGCTAAAATTCATATTCTTACACATGCTTTACATTATGGAACAGGAGTTTTTGAAGGAATTCGCTGTTACAAAACCATCGATGGCCAGGCAGTTTTTCGATTGCCTGAACACATTCAACGATTATTGGATAGCGGCAAAATATACTTCATGGATCTCAGATATTCTAAAGAACAACTTCAAGAGGCAGTAATTGATACTATAAAAGCAAACGAAATAGAAGAATGCTATGTCCGTCTCATTGCATATTATGGCTATGGCAAGATGGGAGTTAATCCTATGCATAACAAGGTTTCTGTGGCAATTGCATTATGGAACTGGGATGAATATTTAAGAGCTGATAATCTAAATTATGGCATACGTATGATGGTTTCCTCGTGGGCCAGAATCGATGGCAGATCGATGCCTGTCCATGCAAAAGCGACAGCAAATTATGCCAATTCAGCCCTAGCTCGAGTGGAAGCACTAAAATCGGGATTCGATGAAGCAATTATGCTGAATGTAAACGGCATGGTTGTTGAAGCTAGCGCAGAAAATATTTTTATTGTGAAAGATAACGTTTTGATCACAGCACCAATAATGTCAGGAGCCTTGAATGGTATTACAAGAGACAGCATATTGACTCTTGCAAGAGATAATAGAATTTCCTGCGAAATTCGCGATATATCAAGGGATGAATTATACTTAGCTGATGAAGTATTCTTAACCGGAACTGCAGCAGAAATAAAGCCGGTTGTCGAAATTGATAATAGAACCATTGGCGATGGAAAAGTAGGAGCAATTTCACAACGACTAAAAATGCTTTATGAATCGGTAGTTCATGGAGAAAATAAGAAGTTTAGCAAAAAATGGTTAATGCTTGTTTGATAGATAATTGAATAATTATTAATCTTTGATAAAACAATCATTATCAAATATGTAAATCTAGTGCTATGACAATTATGTAATTATCTAGCCGCAGTTATTCAAGTAAATAAGATTCAAAATTTGATTCAGGTATTGCATCAATATCTATTTTCTAATAGAAGAAACAGAAAATATCGGTAAGGAAAACTTACTCAAACAAGCAGTGGGTAAATTTATGGTTACAGACTTGCTAAAATGGGTTGATGTGTAGCACAAGCAGCGGCATAGAACTTACATTGAGAAATGTTAAGATTTAAAAGGAAATTACACATAGATTTTCATGATGACTTCATCAATACTAGATGCAGATGTAAAAGAATTTTGTATACATGTTATGAAAAAACTGATCGAAAAAACACAGGAGGATGAAAACAAAAGTATCAGCAAAAATGATCTTTATGAGGGGGCTTGTGCTCGATCGAATGGAATTGGAGCCCTTGACTCCAGCAATATTGCTCTAAAAAACCGTGTTTTTCAGGAACTTTTTACAAGAGGGCATATTAAACAAGGTAATAACCCTGATGAAATTAAAATTACAGACATAGGAAAGAACTATCCAGAATACCTCGATACGTAAATAAATATTGTAAAGACTCATTATTGTATTAATCATCAAAATTCGTGGGCGTAAATAGTAAATATGAAGATAAGACCTTGACTTTTTTTGTAAAAATTACTGAAGAAGCAATAGACAAATAACAAAATGGTCTTCTGAGGTAGATGTACTTCTATGTGTCAAATCGTCAAACACCTTAGCATTGTAACAACTATCAGGATTCAAAAATGTACAAATCTAAAGATTATAAAAGGAAAATTGAATTCTCCAATATATTATAGAATAAGTATTGTATTATAGTAAAATATAACAAACTATGAATATAACATATAACTCTTCTACTAATATAACTACTATTCTTGTTATCTTTGGTTAGCGTTCTGTAATATTCTTACAATATTCTGCATATCATAAGAGAGAGATTTGCATTTTCTATAGCAAGTTGAAATACTAAAAAATTATAAGTCTATATTATTATATATCCTTCATAGGAAATGAAAAAAGAGTTTATCGTTTTAAGAATTGAAGCCTCCCAGGACGGCAGTCCTTACATATACATAACATTTAATGATGCTAATGATTACAAGTCTGGAGAAAGACAGCAGCAAAATCCCTTTGGTCCCAATGTAATGGCATTTACTTCGCCAGAGGATTTGATGAAAAATTTGCCTAAAGCAATGGCAAATATTTCTAAGATGATGGGCAGTGGTAGTGGCCCTACCGGTATGACTGATTCACCTGTAATTAGAATTAGTATGAACGAGTATGAAGATATAGGAATAAAAGTCGGCGACAAGGTTACAATAGAGATTACAAAATTAGACAATAGCGGAATTTAAGATATAAATTGTAATAATCGACGCTTATGGCACTCGCTCGCAGTATTCTATCTTCCCTATTTAATTAAAAATAAAGATTTTCTGTTATGGAATAACTTTCTAATGCTTTTATTATTATATTGCCAATAATAATTAATGATGTCGCCAATAGGTTGTTCTTCCACTTTTCCAGTTAAGGCTAAACTTCAATGTATATCTCTCTAAGTTTTTATTCTTCAGTTCTATAACTATCATCTTTAGTAATACTCAGAGATATTACAAGTAGATATTGAATCCATGCCATTTAGAATCGAAACTATATCTAAAAAATCATAAGAATACACAATAATCTGTTTTAAGTAGTGAAACTAATAGGATGAATTACACCATTTGATTAACCATTGATAATCAAACTTCCTTTTATTATCCATATCTTGATTGTCATCGTCGTCGCAGTATATCTTTTTCTTTTTTTCTAATTCTTTTATACATTCAACCATAACATCAAACCTCCCAACACTTACTCCCAATTTAGAAAAGTTTTGATTAAAGTTTTCAATATTGTATTCTAAATTGGTACTATCATTGATAGAAATTATTCTAGGATTGATCTTAGGTCCTCCTTCAAATACTAAATTTTTGATAAAATTAGGAGCAGTTATGTTAAATGAGTTTTGAAGATAGGTGCTGGAGGTATTAGATCCAAATAGATTTGATATGATGTCCATAGCTTTGTTGAAAAGCATAGAATGATGTTCAAAGTCAATAGTGACGTCATCTCTCTTACGAAGATTAAGACCAAGCAATTGTAAAATTAGCCTTTCCATAGCACATTGATTAGTTACAAGTCTTTGATCATAGTTGGATAAAGTATCTTTGAAGTAACTAGTTGTCCAATTTCCACTGCTCCTTAGTTGAGAATTGAATGCAATAGTCCAGGGAGTGATAAGTTGTTGAAGGTCATACGGTAAGGATTTGTAATCGGGTTTAATTATTTTTTGTATTTTCGGTTTTTTATTACTATTTACACTTTCATTTTCTCTTTCTAATACCTTATAATACAATTCGATTATCTTTTCAGTTATACATTTTGGTGAGTTTTTGATCTCTTCATTTTTAACCCTATAAACATAATATCCCATATTCTCTAATGCTCTCTGACGTATTCTATCCGGTGTCTTACGATATTCGAATTCATGGACACCCCCATCAACTTCAACAATAAGTCTATGACCAATAATAAAATCTGGTGTATACCATATACAAGCTGAGAGCCAAACTTCTGAATTTCTAGTATATTTGACATTAGGTGCGAATTTATTTAATGCTGCTGATAATAGATTTTCATATCTTGTAGATGTTGGTCGCTTGTAGAAGGAGGAAAAAGAAGAAGATGATGAATACTGGTAATCGTTGTGATTGCGATTAGAGGAATGCTGCGTTGTTGAAGATTCTCGCTTCTTTTCTCCTACCATTTTAATTATTGCTCCTTAATGTTATTATTATATCATTATATTGCGGCTAATGATAGTTATATTGTAAAATAAATCAATAAATAATAGTTTCATGGTGCCAGAATAAGGTTTCAATATAGACGATATTTGTTGTTTATTTCTTGTACGTGAAATTGGATCCACTGTCTGATCACCTTATCTTCTGCTACTCTATATGTACATTTTAGATATCTTTATTCTTCTGTAAGAATCAGCAGAATACTGACTTCAACGGATATGTTACATATAGAAAATAATCCATAGACTTGACAGATAATACGTTTTATTGATACTACTGATTTTTATATGAATTTTGTTTGTATGTATTTTTCTTCTCCTTCTTGTAGTAACTGTTTAGACTACATACAAGCTATTATATCAACACAGTATATACGTGAGTAGATATTGAACACACATACATTCAATGTGACTTGAACAGCCGTACATACCAGGACACTATGGCTTTACATACTAAAGTGGCTTATATCTGAATGACAGGCAAATATGATGAAATAATTCATTCAAAATCTAAAGTTATATATCGTTGGATTATTTAGTGAGGCTAATATTAAGGGCGTCCATCGATTGACATCGATGGACAAAATTATGTCCATCAATCACCATTTTTTTGTGACCCCTTCCAATATTATATTATAATATCTAGTAGGCTATATAATTATATCAATTGTTGTCGCTAACGAAAACGTTACCGATAACAGAGACAAATAATTGTTTTTACCTTTAAGATATACTAAATGAACAAAAGGTACTCGTAATCAAATGACTACTTTAGATCAACAAGAATTGAGGATCCAATGACAAAAATAAGACGAAAGCTCTTAGAACGTAATAAAATTGGTTGCTTATGATAAAGATGCAATATATTCGTATATACTACAATACAATTACATAGTCAGTACACAAGGCAACTATGTCAGATCAAGCAGAAGACACTCATTCATTAGGAATGGAATTTAGACTATTTCTCGCCATCCTTTCCATAGACCAAACTTTAAGCAGCGCATCCATTTTTTGGTTAATAGTATCTCTCTTAACATTACGCGGTATGGAAAGAATACTATAAAGTTTACACTAATATGCTATTCTACTATTTAATTTTGGGAAAATATATATTATAATCCATAATCCTTTCTAATTCATCAAAATCTCATTTTTCATAGACTGGAGTATAAGTAGTTTTATCGATACCTTCAAAAGTGGAATATTATTGCCCTTTAGATATCACTCATTATAAAAGTACTTCTTAACATTGTTGTGGAATCCGAAAATTATCCTTAAAGTAGATCCAGCATAGTAGATGTAATTGTGAGTAATGAATGTTAATTGATTGCTGTTGGCTTTAGTAGGAAAGCTGGGCTTTTTAAATATCAATAGAAATATCTTCTAAAGGCAACACTAAATAAAGCAGAGAATATCAACTCGCATTTTAAATATTTTTGCGTCTTATTTGTTTAATAGTACGTCTGAGCATTTATTCCTATATCATAATTTTTCAAAACACATTCTTTAAGCTCGACAGCCATCTCTCTTTCGCCTAACCATATTCCTTCATTAGTGATTCTTAAGGGAGCAGAGTTATAATACATACTAGCAGTAATGAAAAGTTCTTCATTTTCTATCTTAGCTTCAAAGAACAAATCGCTTGGAGTATTTCGGATCGTCAAAAAATGGTGTGGTTTGTAGCCTATCTCCCAAATTGAACTTATTCTTTTTTCAGCTGTCCAACTATTTTCATATACTACTGCGATCAAATTGTTTAGTTTATCAAAAAAATTAATGTCAAATAGAATATACTTTTCATTTTCTCTGTTGACAGAGATAATATCAAAATCATCTACTGCCAAAATTCTGGAAGTATTAATAAATTTAGATTTACCTATATTCACAGCTATATCCTGTGAATCTATAAAAAAGGCATCTTTTACTTGTATCTTGTTATGGGGATTCTTCTTTGCATCCCGCAAATATGACTCTGAAAATTCTCCTCTATCAAAATTTGTATAATGATTAGGACAAAGAGCTATAATATTTTCAGGAAGATATGCCTGAATTCTATGATATGGAATAATATGCCCATATATTATTATTGGACAGCCACATAGAACACATCCAAAATTAGCTTCTCGTCTAAGCTGTTTTTGAATAGGAAGTGGAATATTTCTTCCATTTAAAGACATAAGAATCAGATCACTATAAAAATATAAAAATAATTTGATCTTGTCATCTAACTCTATTTTTCCAATTGATTTATTGTTAAGTAGTCTACCAAATTTCAGGAATTATTCAAAATTATATTAAATGTGCTTAACATCCTAAATGATTTGCAAGATTTATTAAAGATAAGCATAATTTAGCTTAGAAACATGTATTACTCTATCGCCATCCTAGAACGAAAGAAGAAGAACAGAGATAGAATTCTGTACATAGATTATTACTGAATATGTAAGAATAAGAACGAATAGGCCTTAAGTTAGTTGAAAAATAGTTTATATATAAAGATGGCAAGCCAACTTAATATAAAAATTAAATGAATAAGTAATTAATCATAAATTAGACAATCATCTATTTCTTCATCTAAGATTTTTTATCTATCATTCCTATATTTACTGATGACCAAAATTGTCTCTTTATACGTATAAGACAGTCTTCACAAACCACAACTTCATGTCCATATTCTGGAACAAGTTCATTATCACAATCTATGCATCTCTTTGTTCTTTTATTATTGTTATTATCCATTTGGTTTAGTTCTCCTCCTCCTTCTCTTCTTTTCTTCATCCTAAATATATTATCAGCTATAATATTACAATTTCAAAATTACTATCATAGTATAGTAATATACAGGAATAGAATATTTTGTCATCGGTGTTATAGTATGATATTATAGTTGCTTATGTAGAAATCGTTATTTTACTCAATCTATTTCTATAGATATTGTTGCCGGATTTCTGGCTTTTCAATTTTATACAGCAACCTTTATTGTAGACATGAAATATTACTATTTTTACCTATAGAAGATAACACAATGCAATACAAAGTACACGATTAGCTTAAGAGCTATTCTGTATAAATATAAACTAGGTGATATTCACAGATATGAATGGTGCTGCACATAACAACGATAAACAATTTCTTATATACCAGTTAAAATGGATGGGGATATATGTTGGAATAGGTTTTGCTATATCTTTGGTTCTACCATTTCCTATATCTTTGGTTGGAGCACTAGGAGCTTTCTTACTCTTAAACTTCATTAGAACAAAAAGAATGCTAAAGAGATCAGCTATGAATATGAAAGGATTGTTTAGGTCATTGTCATCTACTTCTTCGTCTTCAATGTATGACTATAATCCACTAAAGTACTATTGTATGAGCTGTGGAAAAGAACACAAGGAAATTGCATGCCCTAATTGCGGTTCAAAGATGAAAAGAGTGGGATAGATAGAGATATACACGACCCATACTCTCTGTCTGTCTCCTAAATTGTATTAGTATGTGGGATCTTGCCAAATGTATTGGTGTTTCCACTGCTTTTATTGAAATCAACAAAAGCAATATTGGCATCAATAGGTACTATTGGAGATTGTCAGTAGTTTGCTGGAGGGAAGCGATCCTACGATATTTCTAACTAAAGGATTATTCTATCATTGCAATAAGAATCACGTAGATGCAGAAACTATTTGTAGGTCTGTTTCTTCAAGCAGTAAAGATCTATTGCAATTTTTTTTACTGTAGTTGTTGTTGTATATCTTTACATCTAATAAGTTGATCTTGCTATTGTTGTTTGTAATTTCAATGCATTTATCAAATCTTGGAAGAAGAATTTTGTGGTATGCATAGGGTTTATGATGATGGCGATCATTATGCTGTTGCTGAAAAGATACCATAACTAAGATATTGTCTAGAGTTTTTCTAATTGAATCGATGATTTCTTTTATTAAGGATATTGCTTCGTTGCGGTCAATATTAGGATCATTTGTGAACAAATTTAGCAGATCAGCGATCATTATCACTTTAACATCAACTCGCTGAATAACTCTTGGTAATCCGTTTATGAGTAAGTCTGCCAGTTGGTAGATTGTAAATGCTCTGGTTACCAGTATACTCTGCAAAACCTTCTTAATGTCAAGTCCATATTGTCGTGCAAAATTTACACATTGATAAACGTCTGAATTATTTCCAGCGTCAATAAAAATTACATTTGTAGATTCAAATCCACCTTGTCTTTTTGACATTAAAGCGCGAACACATAGTCTCATAAAAATTACATTTGTATATTCTCTGTTGCCAACAATACAGACGCAGTCTTCAATTGTAAGGTTAATATGACAAGAATCTATCTTTTCAATATCAAAGGTAAGTATTCTTCTTTTTCTATCTTCAATATCCGCATAGGCTGTTTGAAACTTTGGTAATCGTGAGGATGATAGTTGTTCATACGATGATGAGGATGATATATACTGTTGTTGAGCGCTATGACATCTTCCATCATCATTATCTAATCTCATTGTAGGTAGCTACGTTACTGTATAGTACCTAATAAAAATTGTATTATACCATTATTATACTATTGCTACACCAATAATACTTCGGGTCCTAATTTCACTTTTATTTCTAGGAACCTTCGTTATGAACCTGCTAGATATCCTATTTTATTACAGATTTCATCAAATTCCTTTGTGCTTTTTATTGTACTTGCTTTTTTACTTTCTCTTTAGCCACTGCTATATGGATTATCGATCTTCCTTATATCTACACCTTTCAGATGACTATCTACAAAATCTAACTCTACATCAAACGTCGATGAAGCTTTGAAGGTAAATCTAATCCAGAAGTTTTATTACTAAATATTAATTATTATTAGCATCATCATAATCACTGATAATCGTGTAGACGTCTATCTCGTTGTGATTCTATTTTTTTCTCAATCTCTTTTTTATGATTCTGCAAAATGTGATTATCCGCACAGTTGTTGTGCATTATTCCTATTTGACAGAATTCACAAGATGTAACAAAATCGATATCTTTAAACATTTGCTTACAGGAGTTACACATCTCAGATCCTATCTCAAAATCAGATAACGGTTTTAACCATCCTTCGCGCCAGAGAACTATCAATATCAATCACAATATCTATTATATTCACTCCAATATGTTCATATAAGGTTGCTGTTGAAGGTTACAAGAAATAGATTAGCAGACTCGTACAATAATTATGATAAAATGATAAGGCTTGAAATGCATAAGCTAAACTCTTCTAATAAATAGATTAAGGGCTAATTATATCGCTATCTAAGAAGCATTGTTATTTATTGCTGTGGAAATATGATAGAGAAGTTTTTGATTTTAGATACTGCTGCCTACTTCAATAACCTTTATGATATTTAAATGAATTAGTATTGGTATTTTGATTGAATATAGCAGTAATGTTACCTGTGCAATATTAAAAATAGATTATAAGATAATTAAGCTTTGAATGCCCTACTGAGCATAATCAGTTCAGGACCACTAGTCAAACTTCCAACAATTACCGATTTTGAATTTGCAATAATTCCTGACGATACAAACGGGATACCTCCATTAACGGTTACAGGTTCAACTTCTACTTGTAATGCTTCAGAAATTACTTTAATCTCTTCTTCTGTGCACCTTGGATGCACTACGGCCCCTGCATTAGTAGATACAACCATTGATCCAGTCTGAATAAATCCACCAACTGTCATAGAATGAACTGGTACTCCTAATATGTCTTGAACCTGTTGATCTATTTCACCTTCAAAGAGAGGGGATAGCAGTGCACCATTATCATTAGTTGAAATCAAATTTCCTACTGCTGTAAATTTACTCTTTAAACGCTCAACATTAAGACCACTTGCATTTCTAAGAATCTCAATCTCCTCGTCTGAGGCAATGGATGGAACTAAAATTCCGTTGTTGTTCATTACAGCCATAGGACCGATGAGTCTTGTGCCTCCTATAGAGGCATAGACCTCATTTTCTACTTGTAAATATTCCATCAGTCTCGTAGTCTTTGTTTCAGCAAAACCGAAAGGTACTATTATTATTCTATCATTAGCTCTTACAAATAATCCAATATTGGGGCTTTTATATACGTCATACTTGTAAATTCCCAAACGGTAAATTTTTATAAAAATGTGCATATGAACCTATGGATTTTGCGATTTCTAAAGAAGATTATGCTGTTGCAGACACAATACAATATGTAGACAATAAGCTCAGAGACTATAGTAAATTCTTCTTTCTTGATGACAAATAAGGAGATTATGTAGGGATGCCATATCGTACTTCCAAGAATTGAGTAGTTACTAATCCACTTAGGCAATTTATAAATATTAACTCCTTAATCTTTATTATAGAACCTTTTCTTTAGATAGAAAGGAGATCATGGGATAGTATGCCCACTAATCAGTTTTACAATAGAGATATTGTTTCAATTAAGGATTTCAACAAGCAAGATCTTGAATTCATTTTCTCTACTACAGATAAAATTAAAGACTTGAAACCAAATGAAAAGAGTGAACTTGGAAAGGGAAGAACCCTTGGATATATCTTTTATGAACCTAGCACCAGAACTCGAATGAGTTTCGAGGCAGCTATGGCATCTCTAGGTGGAAGCTCTATTGGTATCTTTGATCCTAAATCCTCTTCTATTGAAAAAGGCGAGAGTCTTGCTGATACTATTCGAACGATGGATCTGTACTCTGATGTCACTGTATTACGACATCCGCTTGATGGTTCAAGTAGATTTGCAGGAGAATTATCAAAGAATCCAATAATTAATGCAGGTAGCGGAAGTGAAGAACATCCGACACAAGCAATGCTTGACCTGTATACAATAAATAAAGAAAAAAAGAAAATTGATGGTCTTGAGATAAGCATTGTTGGCGATTTAAAATATGGAAGAACAGTCTACTCCTTATTATACGGCCTGGCAAATTACAAAGTAGATGTCCATTTAGTATCACCTCCTACATTATCAATAAGGAAGGAATCCATCTATGATATTGAGAATAAATTAAATATTTATGAGCACAGCCAACTTGACGATGATCTTTTGTCTAAACTTGATATAATTTATGTTACGAGAATACAAAGAGAGCGTTTCCCGGATTTACAAGAATATGAAAAAGTAAAGGGTACATATACTATTAATAGCGAGACTCTCACAAAGTCAAAATCAGATGTCTCCATAATGCATCCAATGCCTAGGATGGAAGAGATTTCCCACTCTATTGATAATACAAATAATGCAATCTACTTCAAACAGGCTGCATATGGTAAGGAATTAAGAGCAGCTCTTCTTACATTAATATTAAACGAAGACATATAGTATAAAACAAGAATTATTAAATATGAGAAAAGTAGGACTGCTTAATGTTTTTGTCTATCGGTGAATGCTCATTTTGTATTTGATTAAAAATGAATAACTTTATCATATAATATATAATCTTGAATTGTTAATATTTGAAGTCTATTTGAATGTGTAACTGTATAGATAATAATGAGAATATATAAATACTGAATCATAAAATATCATTTATATCTTCTTGTGAGAGAAAAAAACTATTAGTTAATAAACAATTAAGTACATCAAGATAATAGTACTTAAAGTTTTGACGATGATTATTATATTATTACTTTCAATAAAGTAAGCAAAAATGTAAACGTGAATATCTGAATTGTTTCGGTTTGTTTTGTTGATGATATCAAATAAACTCCATTTTATTAAAGAGAAAACTCTTAGTGAGCACCAATCGATGACGTCACTAATAAGTAAGTAGAATTTTACAAGGAATAAAGCTAAAAGATCAGATTCAAGTAACCTTATATAATACTGCAGAATTTAGTGATGCAACAAAAAATACCTGGTCCATCTGTACAAATGATTTGTCCAGATGTTTATCTATGCCGCTAATTTGGAGCGATTTATCAATATTAAGTTATAATATACGCAGCAGGTTATAAAACTATACTGATGATTATTGATAAAGAACATGTTACCCACAAACAGAACATCAATAAGAAAGAGATAGTTAAATTACGTTACAGATCAAGAATGTGTTCAGTATTTACAATAGTTTGGTTACTATGCCTCTCATAATAAACGATCATAGAACTACTCATCAGCAACAAACCCGTGCATTTCTTTTCTGTTAAAATATGAATAACAAGCATAATTTTACAGTATTAGGTTCCATTATAACAACAACAACAATGTAAATCTAGAAATGATAATAATGATCTTTCTGATTCTAATCTGAGCCCCCCATCAACTATATATGGGGTTAGTTCTAAACCAAATATCTTTTGTAGATGGCCGCCATCGATTTCTTTTTGTATGTATCAACAACATACAGGTATCTACTGCAGCACAGATTTTTTCCCTAGGTTAACAAAACCTCAAATCTTACACATGACTATAGAGGTTTTATACAGATATAATTTTAAAGCGAGTCATCAGTTATATGATAATACTTCGCAATGATCTCTAATAAAGAAGGAGAGCAATTAGTCAAATTGGCCCGAAAAGCTGTACTGAAATATCTGGGAGAGCCTGTTGATATTGACATTGAAAGCCTCGAAAGGCTTTCACAGAAGACAGGAGTCTTTGTTACATTAACCTCTATAAGAAGCAGAGAAGAACAGCTGAGAGGATGCATAGGTTTTCCTCTTTCTGAAAAAAAATTGTATCAATCGGTCATTGAAGCAGCTATTGCGGCAGCTACACAGGATCCAAGATTTACTCCAGTAGAGAAACCAGAACTAGCAAGCATAATTTTTGAAGTCAGTGTTCTTACCCCACCTGAAGAAATTAGAGCTCAAAATCCAAATGAATTTCCAAACCATATCAAGCTCGGAAGAGATGGTTTAATTCTAAGATGGAAATATGGTACAGGATTACTCCTTCCCCAAGTTCCAATAGAATTGAAGTGGGATATTTATGAATATCTTGCAAATATTTGCTTCAAAGCAGGTGCTCCCCCGGATGTATGGCTTATGCCGGAATCAAAGCTTTATCGGTTTCAAGCAATTATATATAAAGAATCTATCCCTAATGGCGCAGTAATAAAAGTTGAACTGTAGTTAGCAATTGTCATGGCTGTTGCGTGTCAGGGTATATTTAGTATTTTAAACCTCTTATCACTCCCCGGAACTGTCTGAGGTGATCTTTGAAAATGATTGGTCAGGAAAAGCCTGAATCGATAGCTGAATCAAATTAAATATTTTTGAGAAGATATTGTTAAACTATACTTTTGTTAAACCTTCTTGCTTTAGAGGGTCAGATAGACATCAGAGAAGAGCAGAATATAGGTCAAAATAGAAATAAGTGGAAGAATATATTAATCCATTATGAAAGCTAATGGTTGATTTTTTATATATAATACAACCATAGGGCAACTTGTGCAGTTTTACAAGATATGTTGGAAAGATGATAGATATGCAAACTAACAAGTTAACATACTCATGATTTGCCTGTTTGGTTACCTACGCCAATAGATGCAAATGCCAAGTGACTATCAAACTTTGACCTGTCGAGTATTCCACGGCCATCATAAACCGGGATCCCACCAAGATCAGCAGATGTCAGAGTCCGATACTCTGGATGATCTGCAATTAGCATCACTAAGTCTGCACCTTGTATAGATTCATTTAGATTTGATGTTAGAATAATATTCTGTTTTCCTGCTGATAAAGTAGGATCTTTAATTACCAAGGGATCATGGATACGAATCTCTTTTACTTTCATCAGTTTTTGAAATTCCTCAATGACCTTGTAAGTAGGTGATGAACGTGTATCTGACACTCCTCCTCTAAAGGCAAGACCAAGTAAAGTGATAATGACTTCTTCTTTCTCCTTATCATCATTACTACCACCACTACTACTACTTTTATTATTTACAAAACCTTTTTGCAACTGTTCTCTTCCTTTCTTTTTCTTACTATCATTATTCATTTCTTCTTCTCCTTCTTCTTGTCCTTCTAGCAACTTTATGGCTTGTTCTACACAATAAGCAGGCATAGAATCATTGATATTTCTACTCATTCGAGTGATATTACAATCAATCTTAATCCTATCTGCAGTATGGAGTATAAATTGGGGATAAACAGGTATACATGCACCGCCAACACCTACGCCTGGTTTATGGATGTGGCAAAATGGTTGGGAGTTTGCCGCGTCTCTTGCTTCCCAAAAATCAACACCTATCTTTTCACAGAATTTTGCAAGTTCATTTGCAAGAGCAATATTTACATCCCGATATACCCCCTCAAGAAGCTTTTCGGTTTCAGCAGTTCTTATACTACTCATTGCTAAAACCCCTTTCTTAAATATTATAGAGTATATCTTAATCCCTATATTGACGCTCCTACCACCAGCTCCTGAGACTATTGCTGGATATCTTTGCTCGATATCTTCTATAGCCCTTCCCTCATAGATTCGTTCAGGATTGTATATCAGGTAAAAGTCTCTTTCTACTTTTAAACCACTTTCTTTCTCTAGAATTGGTAATACAATCTCTTCAGTTGTTCCAGGAGGAACACTAGGATTTAGAGCTACAACATCAAACTTTTTCAATCCTTTTCCAATTGATATTGCTACATCTTTAATTGCTGTCAAATCAGCAGCTACTACTACTTCTGATCCATTTGCAGCACCTAATAATACTGGTACACAAATCATTTTAAAATATGAATCTAACGATGCTTTTACCAAGTCTTCATATACTTCGAAACGATTTTCCTCTATACCCTTTGTAAAGGCCTCATTGACTCCTGGTTCTAGTTGGAGATGGGTCTTACCTATTTTTGCATTTTCTAATACCTTTGAAGATTTGTCGACTCCTATAACATGCGCTCCTTGTCGAAGCCATACCGAAGCTAGTGGAGCTCCAATATGTCCTAAACCGTAAACTGCAATTTTAAAGGTACCAGATTTTATCTTCTTTTCGATATTATTTTTTGGACTGCTGTATCCATATTCATAATTATTGTTGGTATTATTAGAATTACTAATTCTCCTGGTATTATTATTATTAATGTTGGTATTATTATCTATTTTATTGTTGATATCAGAGTTAATAGTAGTAATATCAAAAGCAGTTGTATTAAAAGTAGTAGTATTAGAAGAGTCTTGAGTTGGCTTCATACGACTTTGAGTTTTCATAAGAGGTATTTCATTATTATATTTATATTATATATTATGCGCCTGAACGTAAGTTGTCCTTTAATTTATGCATATAAATCAGATTTGAATTATCTTATATTTTATACTTTTTCTCAATCGGAATAATATAGTATGAATCGGCTCAATAAGACAAATAGGCAATATAATTACAGTATCTCTGAGCAATCACCAGTAATTATTCAGATTAGATATGAAATCTCATAGGTTAGTATTTATAGTAACGATCAAGATGGTTACATTCTTTTATCATGGATGAATCATATGGTTCTGCTTTTGTAAGTAATGACATACATATACAGTATTTCCAAAATTCTTGATAGTTATTGGTTAATTGAGAGTGGACTATAAGAGAAGTTGCATAGGAAAAGGATATGTTCCTTTCTACCAGATCAGAATTTATTGTTTAATTTGTGTGCATGTGTCTCTCTGTTCTACAATTAAGCTTATGGTTACTATGTTATATAATATGTCAGTTAAGTTAAGGTTAAGATTATTACACTTTTCTTACTAATTGATTTAACAAAAAAGACTAAATATCTTCTTCCAGTATGAATATTGTCCGATTAGCCGAAAGAGAAGAACGATACATCATATAGGTCTAGGTTGCAAGTAAAGGCTTGTAACTCCCACGGGAATGATGATTTGTTGTCATAGGCTAGTAGGTTAACCTGCATCGTCAAAAGATGTAGGGGAGTCCAAGTCTAAGATGATAAGGGTAAACCACAGGGCTGCTTGGGAACTTATTGTAGCAGTCTTGCAGGGAAAACCACATGTCTTCGAGTGTTAGTCGGACGTTACTTTTCTCATATTTATTCAATATATCTTATTCCTAGTTCAAAAGATGATTTTTTTTATAGGATGCTTTCTCCTTCTTCTTCTTTTGTTTTTTCTATGTTGTGGCTATAAACTATTCATTGTATTACAACGTGCTTACATTATTCACATTTACTTTTTGTGTGTTTTGATTTTTATCTGCATTCTGACACACCAGTTTTGTTAAGTTATTAAGGCAGTACCAAACTTGCGATAAAGAATTTTTCCTTCTCTTGTAACTAAGAAAATTCTATTCGCTGGAATAAGTTCAAAATTCTCAGAAAGCTTTAAGAATTCTGGCAATGACACCTTAATAATAGAGTTAAACTCACGATAGCTTACTGAATAAAGATCAGCATTATCTGCATACAAAGCTTTACTAAAAATTTCCTTGAGTTGACCTTTCCGCGGCATATTTTAGATTTATTATCTCCGTTCAATTGTGAATGCTGTTGGCATTATTTTAATTGTATTATTAGTATGTAGGTTCATAACGTGTATTGGATTTGGTATAATATATAAAATTTCATAGAGTACGAATAAATCTTCTATGTATAGTTAAGATAGTACAATTAAATTTCTTCTAATTATTATTGTTCATATTACTGTCACATGGGATATTGAATATAAAGACACTTATGTAATTGGAAGATCCTAAATTGAAAGGCATACGTTAGACTTAGTATAATTGCACTTGCGATGGATAAATATCAGACACATAAAAATTATACCCAATCATCTGATAGATAATAGAGTGAATAAAATTAATCAGTAATTGATTATTTTGCAGACCCCGTAGCTTTTTAATATCTTCTACAATTTTACTTGGTTATCAGGAGACAATATGAAACAAAAATCAATCTATTTACTTCTTCATACTTTATTGCATCTATAGTAAAGGTAAACTGCACAATAGATATAACTCGTGATTACTCATCATCATCATCTTCCCTATATGCAGTAAAGAAATGAAATATCTAAAAATGATATTTTATATTTCATAGCTGAATATTCTAAATCGCTACTTTGGGATTTGCGGCATATTTATTATACTGCTGTTGTTATTATGTCAGGAATAACTATTTTATAGATATGGCAGATAATGTAGACTTCTTGTATATACCGATCATTTTGCCCCAGGACTTAGTAACTATATACTAGAAGTGGTACTAGAAACTATGATTTAGTAATACGTTTAGTATTAGTCTTCATTCTAAAATATTTTATAGAGTATGTTAGAGCTAGCTTTTTAAACTAAAATCTTCTAATAAAGAAAGGGATGGCAGGAATAACCGAGTTTAATGACTCGAAAGAGAAAGTAATCATGAACATTAAAAAAAGAGACGGCAGAGTTGTTAGTTTTACACATTCTAAAATATCAAATGCAATTTACAAAGCACTTGTAGTGACTGGTAAGGCAGATTATCCATTAGCAGAAAGATTGGCAAATAATGTGGTACAGAAAATGGTTCAAAGTGGTTATGGAGCGAGTGGAAAAGTTGCAGTTGCAAGTGTTGAAGATGTGCAAGACATAGTAGAATCTATACTCATTGAAGAAAGTTTGTCTGAAACGGCTAAGGCGTATATTCTGTATAGGCATGAGAGGCGCAAAGTTAGAGATGAGAAGATGAGAGTTCTAAACAAGAAGGTGCTTGATGAAGTCGACAAGGTATTTGATATTAATTCTCTCAGAGTTTTAGCTGCGCGTTATCTGTTACGAGATAATAATGGTGAGATCATAGAAGGTCCAAAACAGATGTTTGAAAGAGTAGCAATTCTGGTTGCACTTGCAGATATATTGCATGATTCCCAACTATTCAATTTAGCAGGTGGATATAACCAAAATATCGAAGAAGCAGAGAAATATTATGCGAAAATAGATGACTTTGATCTAAAATTAAAGATAGGAGATTACTACTATCTGAACAAATATCACTTTGAATGTCTCATTAGACATTATGTGTCTCTAGCAAAGATGGGTTGTATGAAAGTTGGCTTTAAAGAATTACTTAGAATGATGGCTGAAAACAAATTAAGCGTATATGAAGAGAGAATCAAAGAATACTACAATTTAATGGTATCAAGAGATTTTCTACCGAATACACCAACATTGATGAATGCAGGTGCAAGGCTTGGTCAATTGTCAGCTTGTTTTGTTCTTGATATGCCAGACGATATGTACAAGATCATGAGATCATCCACTGATGCAGCCATGATTTTCAAATCAGGTGGAGGTGTTGGAATAAATTACTCTGACCTAAGACCAGAAGGAGATATCGTTGCTTCTACATCTGGAGTTGCATCGGGTCCAACCTCTTTTATGAGAATCATTGATACTATAACGGATGTAGTAAAACAAGGTGGAAAGAGGCGTGGTGCAAATATGGGTATATTGGAGGCATGGCATCCGGATATTGAAAAGTTTATAACGGCCAAGACAAAACCTGGTGTGTTCGAGAACTTTAACGTCAGTGTTGGCGTCTGGGAAGATTTTTGGAAGTCTGTTGTAAATAAGGATAACCACAAGTATACATTACATAATCCAAGAACTCATGAGCCTATAAAGCAGATTGATTCCCATCAATTAATGGATCTAATAGCATTTAGCGCATGGAAAAGCGCAGAACCTGGTGTTATCTTCTTTGATAATATTAACAAATATAATCCATGTCTAAATGCAAAGGGCGGACCTTTGCGTGCAACAAATCCCTGTGGTGAACAATCATTATATCCTTATGAATCATGCAATCTAGGTTCTATAAATCTTGCAAACTTTGTAAAGCGTAAGGCAGATGGAATGTTTGAGTTTGATTGGCAGAAATATGAACAGGCAATAAGGATATCCTCAAGATTCTTAGATAATATTATAGATATGAATAAGTATCCAGTAGAGGAAATCGATATCAATACAAAGCTGACAAGAAGAATAGGCCTTGGTATAATGGGTATTGCTGACTTGCTATTTCTACTTAGAATTCCATATGATTCAAATGATGGCTATGAATTCATGCATAAACTGGCAGAAGCAGTATCCTACTACAGTATGGAAGAAAGTGTTGCTATTGCAAAAGTAAGAGGACCATTTCCATTATTCAAAGAGACAGATTATGTTAAAGGTAAGATACCTATCTCAGGCTATTATGAGTTACCAACAGAAACACATGCATACAATTGGGATTCATTAATCCAAAAAATTCAAAAACATGGAATACGAAACTCTTGGACATCTACTATTGCTCCCACCGGTACATTATCTATGATTGCAGATACTTCAAATGGTGTTGAACCAATGTTTGCGTTAGTTTTCGAAAAACGTGTGACAGTTGGTAGATTCTTCTATACTAATAGGATTTTTGAAAATGTATTGAAGGAAAACGGCCTTTACACTGATGAAATACTTGCAAAAATCGCAAACAATTATGGTTCAGTTCGTGGTTTGGATGAAATTCCAGAATGGATTCAGAAAACGTTTGTTACTGCAATAGATATACACTGGACTGATCACATAATGGCGCAGGCTGTATGGCAAAAATGGATTGGCAACGCAATTGCAAAAACAATCAATATGCCAGGAGACGTTACTGCAGAAGATGTAAAGTATGCATATCTGCTGTCACATGAGCTTGGATTAAAAGGAGTTACTGTATATAGAGATGGCTCACGACATGAACAGGTTCTCCATATCACTGGTAATGAAACAAAGGAAAAGAAATTCATTACAAGACCAAGTAAATATGCAGCGGACTATATTCGTGCAAACGTTAAAGAACCTTATATCAGAGATCAAATAGAAAAAATCTTTGAACAAACCAAGATCGAAGATGAAGAAATACCCACAGAAACAATCTCAACATCAATTCTGTTGGATACGCCTAACAAGCTAACACACGTGCCGCTGCTGGAATCAAATGAGGATAATACTTGTCCAACATGTAAAGCAAGATTAATAATCACTGAAGGTTGCAATTTGTGTATAGAATGCGGCTTTAGTAGTTGCGTTTCAGGCTGACAAACAAACAAAAAATCTTCCTCTCTTTATTGATACCTATCGTCTGATATTTATCATTGTTAACGTTCTGCGAATGCGTTAGTATTTGAACAATGTGGTCATTGATGTTGATGATGATGCTACAGAAAACAATAATCAGTATAGGTTTTTTTTGTTATCCATGTTTCTTTTAGCTGTGCCACTAAATGCTTAACATATATTATAAGTATATAATAGATGCATATACACAATGAATCCTATATCAAAAAATGACAACGATACTAGAAAGAAGCAGGAGTCAGCAGACAACCCCCAACGCGAACGAATAGAAGACATAATAATAAATGAACTTCCTTCTCATAAGTCTAAAGTTATAGCGTCAAAAATTAGCAATTTTGCCCGTGGGTTTAAAATTCCAGATGATAAAAAGCCAAAAATAAAAAGCAAATCAAAAGTTCGTGAGAAAAATTAGTACTAGAAATATTTTTGAGGTTAATTTTGAGATATTAAGAATTGATTAGAGCACAATAATAGATCTTTGATGTTTACGCAATTATAATCAAAATGAGGCCATTGTGAATCTGGATAATCATTATAGTTCACATTATGATACATATATACAATTAATTCAAATGCCGCAATTTATGCATGCATCTATTGCCTAACTTTACAATGAGTAAGTGTATGTGATTTTGTGTTTCTGATGATAATTATTATTCAGCTGGCAGTTACCTTCGTATGTCAGTTATAAAGACAATTATATTTTACATTGTTAAATATAAATAAATAATTCTTAAAAACTGATGCTTAAAATATCTGATTGGCAATTGACATTCATATGCAGTCATTAACACAACAAAATAGCTCCTATTTTGTTTCTTCTATGAAAAATATACTAGAGGATAGTTCACTTACGTTTGCTGAGAAGGCAATTAGCATAAAGAGCTTAACAGTAAAGAGTAAGCAGAACCAAGTGTCCAAACCTTCTATGGCTGGCGATATTGCAATTGTAGATGTAGATCTTGCTATGGTGCAAGACAGTACTGGTCCTTTGGCAATACGTTCATTAAATGAAATGAGAGTGGATAAGCTCTTTAACCCTGCAAGGGTTTTGTTAGTGATAGATCATACATTTCCTGCAGCAGATGAAAAGGTTGCAAATCTTCATGCTATGATGAGAAGTTTTGCTTCAAAGTATAATTGTATGTTGGTTGAAGGTTCTATATCGCATCAGTATATTCTTGAATATCTTGCTGCTCCGGGTATGATGATACTCGGTGCAGATTCTCACACATGTCAAGCCGGATGTATCTCAGCATTTGCCACTGGAATTGGAAGTACAGAAATAGCAGCTGTGTGGGCTACAGGCCAAATGTGGTTACGCGTACCAGAAACGATAAAAATTAAACTATCGGGCAATTTTAGAAAAGGAGTTTTTGCTAGGGATCTAATACTTGATTATATTGGAAAGGTCGGTGAAGATGGGGCTAATTACAAGGCTTTGGAGTGGACATTTGCAAATGACAATACCAGAAAGGAGTTTAGTATTGATTCAAGAGCATGTATAAGCAATGCTTCAATGGAATGTGGTGCAAAGATTTCCGTATTCCCTTCCGATGATCTGACTAGAACTTATTTGAATCAAAACCCAAGAATTATTAAAGACGTGCCAGAAATTGATATTCGTCCTGGCAGCTCGGCTAAGTATGTAGATGAAATAGAAATAGAATGTGGAAAGATAGAACCTCAAGTTTGTGGTCCAGACAATGTTGATAACGTACATTTAATTGACGAATTGGCAAATGTGGAAATTGATCAAGCATTTATAGGTTCTTCTACAAATGGAAGAATAGAAGATCTTGAGATAGCTGCACGTATATTAAAGGGTAGAAAAGTTCATAAAAATACACGATGTGTAGTTACGCCAGCATCTGCCAAAGTATATGAAGAGGCCATTAAACGTGGGTACGTAGAAATTTATCTTGAATCAGGAGCAGTTTTTACCAATGCTACATGTGGAGCATGTGTTGGTACTCATCTTGGTGCGTTAGGAGAAAATGAAATCTGCATTTCATCATCTTCAAGGAATTTTGTTGGAAGAATGGGAGCTCTTTCATCAAAAGTGTATCTTGCAACCCCTGCAACAACAGCAGCATCTGCAATTGAAGGTAAAATAGCTGATCCAAGGAGGTTTCTCTGATATGAGTGATAGACCAACTCCAGCCGAATCTTCGCCACATCCTTCGCCATTAATGCCATCTCCGCCGCCACGATCAGTGCCTCCTCCAGTCGCTACTACTGCCATTTTACATGGAAAAGCTTGGGTTTTTGGAGATAATATTAATACAGATATAATTATACCGTTCAGATTCAAAAGCAGAACAAACGATCCTTATGAGATGGCAAAATATGCTATGTATGGTATTGATCCGGATTTTCCAACAAAGATATCCAAGGGTGACTTTATAGTTGCAGGAAAAAATTTTGGAGGCGGCTCCAGTAGAGAACAGGCTCCAGTAGCATTAAAGTACGCAGGAATCTCTATTGTTATAGCAGAAAGTTTTGCTCGCATATTCTATAGAAATGCATTTACTATAGGACTTCCAGCTCTAGAAATTTCAGAAATAAAAGGTAATGTAGTTCAGGGAGATGAGCTTAAGGTAGACATTGGAAACTTTACTGTAGAAAACATACGAACAAAACGAATATTTCATGCAAGGAAGGTTCCAGAATTTATGCAACAAATGTTGTTAGAAGGAGGGTTAGTTGAATATTACAAGAGAAACAAGCGATTTCCATGGATGTGATTAAGTATGAATTTGCGTTAGAGAGAGATATATGATGTTTCTTCTGACCGATAAAATTTAATTTCCTAGTGAACAAATCATTTTGTTAATATGGTATATATAGAAAAAAACTGGGTAGGTCTACGCAACAGCGGATTTAGAATAGTCTTTCTTGGCGTATCCTCTCTGATTTTGGCGTTTATGATCTATGGCCGATTGACAAGTCCTTCAGGCGAGCAACCAGTTATGATTACACCTTATCTTATGAATCTTGCAAATGCTATTTTTACAATTATTTTCGTATCCATGTTATTTGTAGGCTATGGAATATACAGAATTTTCAAAGCTGAGCAACGGCTAACAACTAACACTAATAGTTTAATATTCTATATTACATCAGCATTTTTAGACAATAAATATTGGAAAATGATGGCAATATTTGCAATTGTATATGGCATTTTTTTTGGGTTTTTGTCCCAAATATTTATTTATAGATATGACGTTTCATTTTCTGAACAAGGAATTATTATTCCATCTGTTAATGTGATTCCATGTTGCAATTTACCGGGTTATGTTCCAATGCTGACTGCATTTCCTACAGATCACTTTCTAATCATGATTATACCAATCAATATTATTCTAGCAGTAGCTGTATCAGTTATGGTCGGATTCAATTTTTCTTTAGCAATCTATGCATTCAACCTACAGAAAGCGCAGAATACTAAAAAGATGTCTTTTGTTGGAAGTGTGGGGGCAATCACTGGGTTATTCGTCGGTTGTCCAACCTGTGCAGGCAGTTTTTTTTCTATACTCTTAGGTTATGGTGTAGGAACAACAATGGCTGTTCTTGCTCCATTGCAAACTCTTTTCATTTTAATAAGTATACCCTCTTTAATACTTGCTCCATTTCTTATAGGTCGCGGAATTCGAGGCAGATTTAGTTGCAAGTTAGCCTAATAACCTTTCTTGTCTTTTCTTCGATTCGCTACTAAATTTTCTTCTAATGTTGGTAGTGTTTTTGAAATACTATCTAGATACATTTGTACATGTGGTTCTGCGATCCACATTTTCTCATTTTCAAATAGATAACCATATCTCTGTGAGCTACCTATTTTTTCGCGTGACTGGAGCGCATTAAGGTATTGTTTAGAAATCGTGGATTCATCAAATCCATGTTTTCTTGCTATTGCGCTGAATATGTCATGCATACCTGAGCCATGCTGTGCTGCTTCCTTTATACGATATGCGATATTCCTTGGAATACCAAGTTTCTGGGCAAGTTTTCTGTGTACATGTTTTCCAAAGGCATCGTCTGCACCTTTTATATTCAGTTTCATATCGATATGCATCGAAAGTGCAATTACTTTCAAGTCAAGAAATGGCTCACGCATCTCTATGCTGTGTGCCATAGTGATTTTATCTTCTCTCTCCAATGTTTCTCTATAAAGTAAAAGCATATCTTCGGTCATGTGCTCACGTAATTTCTCGTATCCTTCCTTTTCAACAACATTTGTATACCAGGAATATCCTCCGAAAAGTTCGTCTGCTGCCTGCCCCGAAAACATTACATTAATTCCATCCTCATGTGCAAGTTTTACTGCAGCATATACGGGAACTGCAACCTCTACCTGTCCAGCATTTGTGTCTTCTATTGTATTAATAACCTCTGGAATCATCTGTTCTACTTCATTCTGAGTAAGCTCATTGACTCTTAGTTTAAGTTTGAGCCTCTTTGCTATCATTCTGGCAAACTCTATATCGCTAGAACCCTCAATTCCACCAGTATAACAAATAACCTCTCGTACCATTTTCTTTGCAAGCCAAGCAATAATAACACTGTCAATACCACCTGAGAATATTATTCCGACTCTATCAAAATCTTGCGTACGTTTTTTCATGGATGCAAGTAATGCTTTTTCATATGCATCAACAGCCGAACGCATTGTTTTGTAGATTATTTTCTTTGAATCTATTGGCGGATGGGCTACTTTGAATTTTTGTATTAAACCATCAGATGTAATAATTATAGCATGTCCAGGTAAAACCCGGTTTGTAGGTTCTTTAATTCCAGCTTTCCATAACGCTTTACGTTCAGACGCAAATGCAATAAAATGCTCATTTTCGCCATAGTAGATTTGTCTTACACCTATTTTATCTCTGACTAAAGCTATGTTTTCTGTCTCTTCGTCCTTGATAACTAAAGCATAAACACCATCGAGTTCAGCAACAGTCTTTTTAATTGCATATAATAGATCATTATTTTTGTTAAAATGATCCTCTAACAAATGGACAATAACTTCACTGTCTGTCTGTGTAACAAAGTGATGATGACCTTTCATTAATCTTCGCCGAATTTTCTTATAGTTGTAAATTTCTCCATTATGTTCTAGAGTAAACTTTCCATTGCAACTATGGAAGGGTTGCTGTCCATGAGTACCACCTACGATCGCCAGCCTCACATGACCTAAAGCATTACTACCAGAAATGTCATGATATTCTAAATTTGCAAGAGAATCTGATTGTATAATAGAGTCATCAACTGCTATTCCTGCTCCATCAGGACCACGATTTGTCATACACGAAAGCATTGTTCCAACTACCGGTACTACATTTTCGCCCTTTTTACTTAATATCCCTGCTATTCCACACATATTATATCTCTCCTAATTTTAAAATTATCAAATTTCTATCCTATGGATAGACAAATCATCTGATTTCAACATTTCAACTATAATATAGTTATGTACAATGGCTTAAAAGTGTTACATTAAATACATCTTGTTCTCACTTTTTTGTGATTTTCATATATGATGAATAACGATTTAGAGATCAGGGTATCTTTGTATCTCCCATTACCCATAATGATAACTTAGAATTAACCTGTAGTATGTATTTAGGAACTATTATAAGTTTATGTATTAAAAGTAACGCAATAGATGCAAAATCTGATCTCGTGGTTCATAAAAAATTCAGAAGGAATAACTATATTCGATAAATGCATATTGTTTGTCTTAAAAATTATTTATTTAAGTTTAAGAATTTTGCTTAGACTAGTTTTAGGCAAGAAAAGAAGAGATAGACTATATGTTGAACGAGGTCTTGACTTTGGAGTTTTTTGGTATAAATCCTTCAAGTTTTTGAGGCCAGGCAATTCCAGTTTATTAAAATTCAAAGTGCCAAAATACAATTACGAATTTTATTGTAGAGTTAACAAAGATGATTTCAAAATTATGACAATTCATGAAGATGATATAATAGAACATTTTACTCCTAAACAAGGAGATATAGTTGTAGATATTGGTGCACATATAGGTCTTTATACCATTATAAGTTCAAAGCGAGTTGGTGCAAATGGAAAAGTAGTTGCTATTGAGGCAGATCCTGGCAATTTTGATATGTTGAATCGTAATATCAAACTAAATAAATTAGCCAATGTTATACCTTTGAATTATGCAGTATATTCTAAAGAAACAAAAATAAAACTATATTTGCCTAGTGGAGAATCAGGTTTTACTAAATACAATACTATCATGTCAGACTGGGTAAATACTAAAGATAAATTTGTAGAAGTAAATGCTAATACGCTTGATTACCTATTGCAGTCAAATCAAATAAGAGAAGAAGAAGTCAACTGGCTTAAGATTGATGTGGAGGGAGCTGAATTTGAAGTGTTAAAAGGTGCCCATAATGTGCTATCCAAAAGTAAAGATATTGTACTTCTTATGGAATTACATGGACCCCCAGATGTTTATAGACCAAAAGTGCAAGAACTTGTTAACTTGTACAATTTCAAAATAGAGCTTGAAAAGAGTTATGAGGAAAATGGTTCTATGCATATAATTGTACAAAAATCTTCTAATGCTTCATGAATATGACATAAATAAATATATAATTACATATAAATACATATAAATACATATAAAATTATATTAGACTTACTTAAAATTTGAATAATGTGCGATTTGCACTGTGATTTACATAAACATTAACGAAATTTGTTGATAGTTACCAAGGGCTGGACTAATTAGGCTACTACTACTATTACTATTACCACCAGTTTGGTTAGCGTTATTGCCGGTTATACTACTACTGTTAGGAATATTTTTCGGTACATTAATAATTCTGCTTACTTCTATGTAGCTTCCAGTTGTTTGAGCTAATGACGGAGTGATATAAGCAGCCTCAATTATTATGGTAAATGCTAATATTACCGATACAATAGAAATATTAACAATTGTGGATTTATAATTATATCTATCCATATTAATCTACTACTAATTTAATTCTAATATATAGACGTTAGCAAAAGTTGGACTAATTTATCTAAATATATTGATATTTGGCATAGATACTCTTTTTACCCGCACTAAAAACGATAGAATATATCAAGATGACATAAATCATATTAAAACTGCAACTTTTGATAGATATTTATTCATATTACTTAAGCATGGAATAAAGATGTATAATCTTCACAAAAAATGCTTTTATATCTTCTTAGTGATTATCGAATATATTGAACAGACAAGATTTTAATTATATATCTAGAGCTAATGATATTCGAAAAGCATCACTTATAACACACTTGATTCCTTTAGCGCTATTATTATTACTTGTTGGAGGAGGAGGAGTATCAGCAGTATTATCACCTGTTCCAATTGTGTGGGCACAGTCAAATTTTGATCGTACTCAGGATCTTGGTAACAGGGATAGAACAGTTACTACAGGTTCTGGTGCAGAGACTCTGTCAACACTTCCAACACGTCAAGGAGATAATACAATAACAGGTAACAATGATGGTGATGAGATAAGAGGTACTGATAATGACGATACTATAATTG
>Ga0126310_10000043_pt1 | contig 33171 bp, 36 predicted proteins | sample Plot60_FD_92540 | JGI IMG/M metagenome (GOLD analysis project Ga0126310, IMG submission 92540) | Serpentine soil microbial communities from UC McLaughlin Reserve, CA, USA - Plot60 | ecosystem: Environmental > Terrestrial > Soil > Grasslands | place: USA: UC McLaughlin Reserve, Lake County... | reverse complement strand
TCTGGAACAACAACAATGTTCGGCAACAGTTCATTGAGCTATTATTGTATGAGCTGTGGAACAAAGCATAACCAGGCTGCTTGTCCTAAATGCGGTTCTAAGATGAAAAGAGTAGGCTCATAATTGAATTAATCAACAGGATAATAACAATAACGATAATAATAATAGCAATTGCATTCCATAAAATAAGTAGTTATTTTACTTTTTCCATAATATCATACATACGTTTGTATGAGAGCAGTAGATTTTGCTCTCTTTGAAGAATTTTTTTTGTTTTCTCATAGTTTATTCCTAGGTCGACACTATTGCCCTCAAATACCAACTTTGCGACTTTTTTAGCTTCTCTTAGATAGCTTTGAATATACATTTTGACAGATCGATTTTCAATCAGTAAATCTACAATCAAAGAAGGCTGTTCAGTTAATATACTTGTCATAAGTAGAGATTGCATTTCAAAGCTGGTACCAGCGATCTCACTTAGATATGAAAAATCTTGTCTTGACAGAAAGTTTGCAAATATCATATTCACAAAATGAGTCAATCCCAGCACTATTGCTATAAGTCTGTCGTGGGCATTAGAGTTTCGAATAACTGTAATCAGTGATTCATCAAATATTTTATTTAAGATTTTTAATTCGTTTTGTTCGTTGCTTACTGGTATCATTAAGATCTTCATTTGTTTTAGATTCATCCTACCTGGTCCGAACATTGGATGTATACATAATGGTATTATACCAGTTCGAATTTTTTTAAGCGCCTCAAACGATCGGCGTTTAACTGATGATATCTCCGCAAGTATTGCTCCTGATTTCATTTTTGAAGCACATTCTTCAATTGTTTGAGGAGTATTTTTTACTGGGACGCAAACCAATACCAAATCAGCTGTTTTTACACAATCCCTAATGTTAGTGCAAATTATGGCATTATTAGGAGGTTTTTGAGAAATTGGCCTAACATCATATAGTGAAAGTATTTTATGTTTCTTATTGAAATACTTCGAAAACCAGTAACCCATATCCCCTCCGGCGCCAATAATTGCTATATTTTTTATCATAGTGTGTTGGTCTAATAAGTGGCAGCTTCTATCCTATCCAAGCCCTGCTGTAAAACATTCTCTGATTGGCAGCCCGAAATTCTAATAAATCTTCGATAAGAATCTCCAAATCCGCTACCAGGAGCCACAGCAACGCCTAAATCAAGTAGTCTTTCTACTATGGTAACATCATCATCTTGTATCTCATTTTTGAATTTCGGATAAACATACATTCCCCCTTCGGGTTCAAAGAAACTAAATGATATCTTTCGTAACCTATTGCATATTAAATCTAACCTCTTCTTCATTTTCTTTTTATTTTGGGAAGGATCGTTGCCTTCCAGTGCAGTGAGAGCACAATACTGCATCGGCTCGGCAACACTAGTGAGTGCGGTTGCCTGAACTTTTGCCATCTTGTCAACAATATCTGTATTAGCAATTGCATATCCTACTCTAAAACCTGTCATAGCATAACCTTTTGAAAAAGACGAGATCATAATACTTTTGTCGTAACCGTACTCTAAAATACTCTTGAAGCCATTGAATGCATAATCAGAATAAACTTCATCACTCAACAAATACATATTATTATCTTTAGCAAGAGAAACTATTTTCTCTAGGATCTTGTCGTCAAGTACTTTTCCTGTAGGATTGTTTGGATAGTTTATAACAATCATTTTTGTGCTTGTGTTTATCATGTTTCCAAGAGTTTCTTCATCAGGGATCCATTCTTGTTCCAGTGTAGTCTTTAGTAAATTGGTTTTAGCCCCTACGAAATCAGCACATTCTCTATATGCAGGCCAGGCCGGTTCTATTGATATTATCTCATCTCCTATTCTTAGTAATGAGGCAAAGGCACTGAAAACTGCAAATCGTGCTCCTGCCGTAATTATCACTTGATCCTCTTTTGTACTATTCCGAACTTTATTTGCTACTGCTTGACGTAGTTTTAGAATCCCTTTCGTTTCTGTATAATGATAGTGGCTAGATTCATAAGATTTAATTAAAGCGCTTTTTACATCCTTTGGTGGCGGATAGTCTGGCTCTCCGACTTCCATATGGATAACCTTTTTACCTGTGGCTTCAAGTTGTTTAGCCTTCATAAAAATACCCAAATGTGTTTGTCTTTGGGTTCTATCATACTGTTGACGCTGCTGTAATTTGACAGATTCAGTTAATATAATACTAAGGAGCTTTCCTGAGAATTCAGTATCCATTCCAATTTCTTTCGCTAACTTTGAAACTGATTTGCGTATGTCTTGCTCAACTTTTTCATCTGTGACATCAACATTCAGCTTGCTTTTAATCTCTCCAATACGCTTTGAAATTTGCATCCTCTTATGCACTTCGTACATGATTTTTTCTGTTATGTCACGTATTTCCGAACGTAATCTGTTTATTTCGTCTTCTTCCATGTTTTTTTTTGTTATTTCAGATCACTTCTTTAATGTGGATTGTATAAATCCCCCTCTTATTGCATGGTCGGCTAGGACGATTGAAACGACGGATTCTACTACTGGTGGTGCTCTAGGTACTACACATGGATCGTGTCTTCCTGGAACGTTTAATGCAACCTGTGAGCCTGTAGACAAATCGATTGTTTCCTGAGTTTTAGCTATAGATGCTACTGGTTTAAATCCAATCCTGATAACGATAGGCATGCCACTAGACAACCCTCCTAAAATTCCGCCGGAATTGTTTGTCTTGGTAACTATTCTTCCATTTTGATTAATATATATATCATTATTTTCCGATCCTCTTAGTTTGGAGCCTTTAAAACCTGAACCAAATTCAACTGCCTTTACAGCTGGAATACTGAAAAGAGCCTTGCTTAGATCGGATTCCAAAGAACTAAATATTGGTTCACCAAAGCCGATCGGTAATCCTATACTGACAGATTCTACAATACCTCCTAGAGAATCGCCATCTCTTCTGGCGTCTATAATTGCAGATTTCATCATTTCTGCTGTTTCAGTGTCTGGACATCTAACATCGTTAGCATATCTTTCATTTTTTGCTTTTTCGAAGGGAATTTCTTTGGACTGAATGTCCCCAATTTGGATCGTATATGCGACTGTTTCTATGCCAATTGAACGTTTTAACAATTTCTGAGCAATCGCTCCAGCCATTACTAGGGTAGCAGTTAATCTACCAGAGAATCTTCCGCTGCCCCTATGGTCTGCAAATCCACCATATTTTATCAATGCTGGATAATCCGAATGTCCAGGTCTAGGTTTTGTCTTTATTAAATCATAAGGCCGTGGATCTGAGTCCTTATTCCATATTACCATACAAATGGGTGCACCCGTAGTAAATCCATTGAAAACGCCAGAAATGATTTCAACTATGTCATCTTCTTTTCTCTTGGTGCTAATTATAGATTGGCCAGGTCTTCGTAGGTTAAGCAGCGACTGAATATCTGAGTCCTCAAGAGGTAGCCCTGCTGGGCAGCCGTCAACTACTGCTCCAATGCACTTGCCTTGACTCTCACCAAAACTCATAGCTACAAAACGTTCTCCGAGTATATTTCCCGCCATGTTGTATATAGTGCAGCCATTGTGTTATTCTATATATTGGCTTTTTGGCGACACTAGGTGAGACACAGTCACGTACACCTATATCGGCCTGCAATTGATCATATACACAGTGTTCAGCTTCTCAACAATTCAATAGATAAATAAAAATCAAATAAACCTCACAATGAACTTAACGCTCTAAACAAAGTGCAATTTACATGGGAAAATGTACAATCTAATTCGCTTGCAATTACATTAAAAATGATAAATAATGTCTAAATTCACATGCTTGAATAATCTAATCCTTATTGTCTGTGTGGCATTTATATTATCACAGCATGCAATTTTCTCATATCTTCTATGAATGTTGGATATGACACATCAACAGACTCTGCGTCTGTTACGGTTGACTTTTCTGTTAGCATTGATGCAATAGTAAATGCCATGAATAGCCTATGATCGTTAAATGACTCAAGGCAGGCATTCTTTAAGATCTTTGGTGGAGTTATCAATATCTCATTGTTTTGCTGCTTTATAACCGCTCCTAGTTTGGCTAGCTCAGAAGAAATGTTTGCCACTCTATCTGACTCTTTCAGCCTTGCGTGGGCTATACCAGATATCCTAACTTGAGACCTTGCTCTTAATGCCAATACAGAAACTACTGGCAAGAGGTCAGGAGTATCAGTAAGATCGAAATGTCCCCCGTCCAAAGCATCACAACTGCTGACTACTACTTCGCCTTTTTCTTTATCGACATTGATTTTGCCCCCCATCGCCCTAAGAATGTCTATTATACGTGAATCGCCCTGAGGCATTTTAAAATTCAGGCCCCGAACAGTAAGACTATCTCCAGCCAGAACACCTGCGGAGAGAATAAATGCAGCAGTTGAAAAATCTGCAGGTATCTCAAACACTGTTGGACTGTATTTCATATTTTCGATATGGTATTCGGAGTAATGGTGATCATGATCTATTGTAACTCCGAATGCTTCCATAGTCGCCAGCGTAGACTCAATATATGGTTTTGATACTTGGTCCCCATTTATCTTTATGATTACTTTAGAATCAGCGTAGATGCATGAAATCAATAGTGCAGACACAAACTGGCTTGAAGTACGTCCATCAACTAAAGCTATTCCTCCTCTGATTCCACCACCTTTTACTATGAGCGGTGCACATCCATTCATCTTAGTAGAATAAGATTTAACACCTAGTTGAATAAGCGCATCCAGTATCGGCTGCATTGGTCTTTTCCTAAGGCTTTCATCACCTGTGATGACTGCGAATCCTTTTCTCACCAATGAAGACATGACAGTTAGTAGTCGAAGCGTGGTGCCGGAATTTTCTACATTGATGACATTTTCAGGAGTCTCAAGCCTAGTTTTACCTTCGATATAAAGGTCACCGTTTTCATGTTTAATATTCGCCCCTAACGACCTGCAAGCAGTTAGAGTAGCAAGTGTATCCCTCGCAAGCAACACCTTTCTTATAACAGAGTTTCCATTGGTTAACGATCCAATAGCAATTGCCCTATGACTATAACTTTTACTTGAAGGACATCTTATGACACCGCTTATAACTGACTTTTTTATTTGAATATTAACCAATTATTTCTTCTACACTTGCCTTCTGATTGTTGATCTTGGAAACCAAAATGTCACCATTGAATTTCGTGAATATCGTTGTAATATTTTCAATCTGATCCTTGCGTACAACCGCAGCTATGGACGGCCCGTTTCCAGACAACGTTGCCCCCAATGCACCATTTTCTAAGGCTGATAATATGGGCTCATATTTCATGGATAAGGCTGTTGAAGCAAGGAGACCATTTAATTTCATAGCTTTCCAATATTTTCTACGCTCTGCTAACTCAAATGCATCTATAAAGAGATCTGACATTATAGTTAATTTATTTATATCCCCCCTTGATGTTTCCTTAGGAAGGAGAATTATTGCATAGAGATCATCTGGAGCTTCCTCCCTTCGGATTAACTTATGAGAGTAGTTGTCAGTTAGCACGAAACCACCAAAATAGCATGCGGTTGCATCATCATATGAACCAGTAATTGTTACATGTGAGTCTAGAGAAGCTTTCACGGCAATCTCTAAAACTGCGCGATCGTCAATATTCGGATTAACCAGTTTACAGCATGCAAGAGCAAGCGCATTAGACACTGAACTTGAACTTTTTAATCCATACCCAGAGGGGATCTCAGAGTCTATACATATAGATACTGAATTATCTTCTATCAGATGTTTGGGAATGGTACTATATATTATGTTATTAATCAGGTCATTACTCATTCTAGTTTGAAACCGAATACCTCGCCCCTCCTCCAATTGTATCTCCGCTCTCACTTTCAATGAAATTCCTAATGCAGATCCCTTGCCGGTTGCGATTGCATTTACTATAGAAATAGCGCCATGCGTAGTAGCTCGAACTTTTCTGTTCATATAGGATCCCCAAAGAATCCGAAAAGGGCTTTCTTCATTGTGTCCCTTGGAGGGTTCATTCCAGTCCAAATTTCAAATGCTCTTGCTCCCTGTTCTATTAGCATTTCATAGCCATAGACAATTTGCGCTTTTGCGTACTTGGCCTGCTCAAGCAACCTAGTAAGTATAGGTTTGTATACTATATCATAAACAATGCTATCCTTGCTTATATGTTCATGGTCTATAATGCTATCTTTGTTATTTGTTGTAGCCGGGATTGTGTTAACGATTAGATCAGATTTGGCAGCAGAGTTCTGGACATTATCAATATTTATGCTATCACACTGGAGCCCGAGTTCTTTACCGATATCTACAAGGCATCTTGAGGTTTTCTGATTTCTACTTGCAATCAATATATTAGAAATGTTACTCTCCTCTGAAAGAGCAGCTATTGCAGCTCGAGCCGCACCACCTGAGCCTAACAGAAGAATTGTCATCCCGTTAAAGTTTATTTTCCGCCTATGCAGTGGTTGGATAAAACCGTAGACATCAGTGTTATATGCTTTCAACGTTCCTCGTACATTATGTACTGTATTTACAGCATATGCCTTCTGAGCAGTTAAATCTAGCTCGTCTACATACTCGAGTATATCTATCTTGTGTGGCATTGTAACGTTGAAGCCTGCTATATTAATAGAACGAAGCGAACATATGGATTCTTTTAGTTCGTCTTTTGAAACCCTAAATGCAATGTACACACAGTTCAAATGCAGTGAGTTAAATGCCGCATTTTGCATTGCAGGTGATAAGGAATGTTGAACCGGATCACCAATGATACAATATGTTTTGATTTGAGTTTGCATATACTTGCCTAAGAGGGACTAATTTTATCATATATATCTCTCATCTGCACAACTGTGAGTTGACCTGGAGCAGTGCTTTCTTCCAATGCCGCATAAGTAAATGGCGATCTTCCTACAATTGTGCACATTATCCTAGATATAATTCCTGCCTCACCCATGGAGAATGCTATTAAGTTGGACTCAGCAGTATTTTCATATAATAAATCAAGTATTCGTAGAGCATCTACAATGTTAATAGCAGTAGTGACCATCTTGATATGATTGCTATAGACTCTCATTTTTTCGAGCATGTATTTTAGTTGATCTTTTGGAGGAGTCTTCTCAAAGTCATGCCATGAGAGTAAGACTGGAATTTTTTGTGTCTTGCAATAATTGGCCAGATCATCATTAGATTGTATAGTAGAATACTCAATGTCTAGTAGCATCGGCTTTGCCATTGCCAACTTCTTCAACCACTCGATTCTATCATTGTTGTTACCTTTAAATTTGCCACCTTCTGTAGGGGTCCTTAAAGTAAATACTGCCTTTTCTCTGATGTTCTCAGCAATTTTCAATGCTTCTTCCATGTCTGATAGATCTAAAAAATCAAAGCGAATTTCTATGTAGTTTGCGCCAAATGAAAAGGCCCTGTTAATTTTATCTCGTAAGCTTTCTGGGTCTTCTGCAGGAATAGATGCACAGATGTTAATCAAGTATATCTCAAGTATATCTTATCTTCCGCATTGGCAAATTAACCTTTTCATATGCACCATCATTAATTGACTAAGACGTGACTTTGTATCAAGTGAAATTTTTTCGCTACTGGTAGAAGACGATACAGGACAGCTTGAACAAACACCATTGACTAGGCTTATGTAGTGAACGATAGCACAAGGAAAGAAAGAGATAGAAGAGATAGAAGAATTGAAAGATACAAAGACGACACAAATTCAGATCCGCAGAAAATTCTCTCGCGGTGACATGGATAAAAATTGAGTTTCCGGATGGATACATCTATTACATCTATTAAAGAAGCGACCAAATAGTTCTATCCTATACCTGCAGGAGGATGACTCGATGAGCCATGCTCCATTCTTTGGTGGGCATTTAATGCTTCGGCACTATCAAAAACTCTTCCACAGATACCGCAGCGAAAGTTTTTCGGAGATTTAGTGTTAGAAGACGAAGTAGCAGTAGTCATAGCTTTACACCAATATTATACAGATCACATATAATTAAACATGACAAAGCCATTAAAGATGAAAATGATGGTGAGATGGAATTTTTTTCCAATTAGCTATCAGAGCTTCAGATCTTATATGCAATGGTTCATCGATAATTCTTGATTTTGCTAGATTGACGTATTCTTTAACTATATCTATACCTATATAATGTCTTTCAAAATGAAATGCTACCTTGGTGGTTTGTCCGCTCCCATTGAAAGGATCGAGTACAGTATCACCTTTATATGAATAGAGTTTCATCAGTCGATATGGAATTTCTTCTGGAAAAGGACATGGATGCTCAATGAATCCTGGGGGCACTGGAGCAATGTGCCAGACAGAGTTTGCAATCTCTTTAGTCCATTCTTCGTGTCTTGCTGGAAGAGTTTCTCTCCGTCTGTTTCTACCGCTGTTCACATCTCCTTTTCTCAATACAAGGATGAATTCATGCATTATATTTGCCCTATAATATTTTGGATATGGATTGATAACGAATGAGCCATATCTGTTTGTTCCACCAGTCACCTTATGCCAAATAATTTCTTCGTGCAAGTTCCAGTTACCGAATGGCTTGACAAGCTTTGATAGTAGCAAATGTGGCAATGGCTGAATAGTTCCATTGACTATCTCGTTGCCAATAACTATACAGCAGTAGCCACCCTCTTTGGTTATTCTAAAGACTTTGTCATTGAATAAATCAGCCATCTCTTGTAGATATTCAGTAGTGCCAGTTTTAGTTCTCCCGCGATAATATCCTTCACTTCCAGAGACATGCATATCATAATCTATAGCATTTCCGTATGGCGGGGAAGTGACAGTTAGTTGAATTGTATTAGATGGAATTCTTGACAATATTTCTTTTGAATTACCAATTATTATTTCATTGATGATATTCGGATGAATCAACATCAGCTGAATGTATTATTATCTTTCTCCATATTCCGAATACTTTAAAATAATCAACTTTATGATAAAGAAAAATCATTTGATGGTATACAAAATTACATCATTTTTCTACTATAAATTCATTGACTTCAAGTCCAAAGTGTCGACCAGACGGAGGCTTGACGTACGCAAGGATTTCATCTCCTACTTTAGCCTCCGTTATTGGCATTAATTTACCATTAGTTGTCATGAATCTTATAGTTTCTGCATTTTGCAAAATGGCAGTACCAATTTCATTCTCAACTTGTGCCCTGATTAGCCTTAGGGGACGTGTTTCAATTTTTGATCTTCCCACTGTTACAGGCCTTGAGATGCCGTCTTTATTTACTATCAATATTTGTGTGCCAGATTCGATTTCAGAAAGATACTTAGTATTTCCATCTGGTGTTATTGTATAGCAATACACCGCACCGGCATTTACTCTGAATGGTCTAGGGGACGTAAAAGATGATCCAAAGGATTCGTTATGAACAAGAAACAGGAAGTTAGATCGCGTGCCTATCAACATACCTTCCCCAGCCTTAAGTATTGAGACTGTATCAACGCAGACTCTTTCTCCACTTCCTACATCCTTTATATCTAAAATTTTGGCAGGTTTGATTGCAAACATTCTGGTTTCGAGATATTGTCTTGATTCATTTACTTCGTCCACTTTATTTGCTGATAATATGACACCATCAACTCCTAATTCTAACACTCCGAATAGAGTCCTTACCTCATTTGTATTATTAGCGGTTGCATATACCTTAGTTCTGAAGCCGTGAAGCTTAGCAATAATGTTTTCTAGAGGGATAATCCTCCAGTCAGACGTTTCTACCACAACTATGTGTGATCCTTCTTCAGCCGCTTGTACAATTTCGTCAATGTCTTCATTGCGTAAGACCTTCTTGTAATATGCCAATAGTTTGCCGGATGTTATGTTTTTCTCTAATTCATCTATTGTCCTACAAATAGTTATATCAGCATCTTGGGATTCATGAATGGTTTTGAAGTTCCTGTTGGACAATAATTTTGGGTCTATATTTAGAAATGTGATGTGCTTCAATCTAGCCAAGAACTTGTCCAAATTTGGCCCTGAAACCGTTGGCCTAATTATTAGGTCTTTTCTTAATTCTGTCAAGCTCAGTTAATGCCTCTTTTGTAGTCTCTCCGTCTAAAATGATACTTTTTAATGCATGTACAACTGCAGGAGGATTTTTATGCTGGAAAATATTGCGACCAAATGTAACGCCTATTGCACCTGCCTCCATTGCTCCAAAACACATTTCAATCATTTCTTTATCCGTGTTAGCCTTTGGTCCTCCTGCTATTACTATAGGCACAGGACAACTTTTTATAACTCTTTTAAATGAACTGATGTCTCCGGTATATACCGATTTGATTATATCAGCTCCTGCCTCAGCGCCTATTCTTGCAGTATGAGCCACAATTTCTGGGTCATATTGATTCTTGATGTTTTCACCACGTGGATACATCATTGCCACCAAGGGTATACTCCATTCATTACATTTATCAGAAATCAAGCCCAGTTTGTACAACATTTCTGGTTCTTCTTTTGCTCCAATATTAATATGAACTGAAACTGCATCTGCACCGAGTCTTATGGCATCTTCAACGCTACCCAGCAACATTTTTCTATTTGGAGCAGGGCCAAGAGAAGTACTTCCAGAAAGATGAGCTATCAGCCCAATATTTAGTGACCTTGGGAGCGATTTTATAATACCTTTGTTAACAAGAATGCAGGTAAGACCTGCATTTTGGCATTTGTATATAACAGCGTGAATATCTTCTAGGCCTTGAATAGGACCATTGCTGATGCCGTGATCCATAGGAATGCAGAGCATCTTTCCGTTCTTTAAAATTCTGTTAAGTCGAATGTCTCTGCCAAGGACCATATATAACAGAGCATTTTGCGAACCTACTTAAAAGTGATATGTTTCGATAAATATTGCAAGAATCCATTATAGGTCAGTATTCATATCTAGATAGGTCTGGATGAGACATTCGGTTTGAAGAAAGCTAGTTAAGATATAGACATCATATTAAAGAGTTATACCATTATTTACCCGTTTAAACTGGTGGGATACACATGATCTGTGACTACGTCTCACGGTTGTACAGAATACTGTATTTTCTTTTAAACTGAACGTTACTAATTTGTTTTGTTATCGCTTTTTATAGAAACGGCGAACTCAATTTTCTGATAGAAAATATTGCAAGCCAATCATTTATTCCATCAAAACCAAATAGTCGTATTATCCAAGTTTAGCTGTGTATATCCTATTTTCTCTTTTGTATTTTTGATTTCATTATACGATAGCTAGAAAAATCAAGCGAACAAACATTCCAATTGTATACACATAATAAATCTTAGCACGAATTTAAACATATGCATTAGCAATCAATAAAGTATTTTTGATTTTGAGGATCCAAATATACACAATCATTTTTTAGCTTTTACTAATCTTACAAATGGGAGGCATTTCTTGCTTGTGTTTATTATTTTCGACAAGAGCCTTTATCTTCTGAGGATATTTTAGATTCAACTTCGATTTGTAAAATGAATTGGCATCTAGTTCTCTCAGTATATGATCTATCTCTTCGTAAGATAATCCAATCTCGCCTTCTGCAGTTTGTGATCTCCACAATCTGGGACTACTTTTCTTTTTTAATATAACAGAAGGGATTTTTAGATACCTCGCTAGCTCTCTTACATCTGTCTTGTATAGATCAGCCAAAGGAAAAATATCAGCAGCGCCATCACCATATTTGGTATAATATCCTAATCTTAGCTCACTTTTGTCAGTTGTCCCGAGAACAAGTCTATGCATTACTGCAGCATAATAGTAAAGGGTACTCATTCTGAGGCGAGAAGCGAGGTTGCCTTGTGCTACTTTGTTCCTTGGCGACTTTCCTATGAATGATTTTTTAATGGTTCCTATCTCGATTGTCCTGTGTCTTACTCTTAGACATCTTGCGAGACGTTGGGCATCGTAGATGTCACTTTTTGGAGTGATGTTTGAATCCGGCAAGATCAGTGCAAATACACATTTAGGCCCGAGAGCTTGCACAGCAAGAGTAGCTGCTACTGAAGAATCTAGTCCTCCGCTTAGCCCAACAACAACTCCCTTATAATTTCGTTTATGTGTCTCCCTAGATATAAAATGTGTCACAGTTTTTATAACTTTTTGTGGTTCCACACTTAGAATAGAATTGAAATAATATTTATTGCTATTATAAAAAACATTTCAAACATCCATGCAAAATATTAGAGAGATATGAAAGTTTTTACTGAGGAACACTTTGTTCATAATATGAATCAAAATGTGGTTAATCAATATTAGATATTCATCCTCTTAACGGCAAAACGAATTCCTTATTTATGATTTGGCGATATGTATCTACTTGCTGAGGCTAGTCAAACAGAGAGTACTATTGCCTAGGACCTGTGAAGGTAATAAATTCTGCAATTAACTTTATTACAAAGGCAATTCCTCCCACTGCGCCCATACCGAGAAGCACCAAACGCAAATGTGTTGTATAATCATCCTTGCTTGTCTTCTTAGCTAGTTTTAATGTCTGGAACATTTCAAGAACCTTCCTTTCAATGAAAGACAAAGAATTCATTCAAACATCTCCTTATCGGATATTTGAACTTACCTTTCTTTAACTCATGTTTTTGAGTATACCATCCTTTTGCATTTTACTCGAAACACTAGTCAAAATCATGGCTTGAATTTATTATATAGGATATATCCATATTGCAGACCGTCAATTAGCGACTTGGCTAATCCTAACAACACTACTTTAGTAATAAATTATTTTAACCTGAAGCAGATGAGTGAACCGTATAGATTGGCTCCTTTTCAGTCCTCTGCATTTCTACAAACGTCTCGCTATTTTGAATTCCTTCAATTTTGCCGATGCGTTCGATTACTATATTGTGTAACTCTTCTAGCGTTCGCGCATTTAAAGAAAGTATCATGTCAAACCTGCCTGTAACTTCAGATAATGATCTGACTTCTGTGATCCTTAATAGATCTGAATGAATTGGTTCTTTCAATTTGGGATCTCTATTAATACCAACAGTTGCTTTCACATTAATTCCAAGTACGCTCTCGTTAACTATAACTGTAAACTTTTTGATTAGACCTCTTTTACTAAGACGTTTTATTCTACTATAAAGAACAGATGCATTAACATTGAGTTTATTACTCAACTGCGGTACGGATATACTTGCGTCACGCGTCAATTCAGATAATATCCTCATGTCTAATTCGTCAAATCTTTGCAAATTTTCTCTACTTTTAGCTTAGTAGACACATTAATAAATGTAATTTTTAAATATTTCATAAATTTGGCTGCAACTATCATAACATTTAGTTTGTGTTCTGGATAGGCACATTATTACTTGCATTTGTATTGCATCATATAAGATAGCAATTATTATATAATTTAAGAAAGAAATCTCAAATAGATGTTTGGTAGGGGCCGAATAAGAAGGGGGGATTATCTTTTTGTTGTCAAAAAAGATCAAAGTTACAATACTTTGATTATTGGCAGGGCAGAATCAGTCAATGGAGATAAAATTCAGATCACAGGGACCTATATACGGCCTGTAGGCTTGATCGAACGTGTAAGATCAGGACGTGCAGAGGGTCGTCCGAAGGAAGTTCTAGATAACCCTGATCCAAATAACTGCATCTTTATGTTGATTGACAAAGTTGAGAGTGGTATCTTCAGTGAAGAAGTGGATCGGAATGGAAGCAAGATAACCTGGATAAATGAGAAACGATACTACGTTCTTGATGGATGGGTGAGAGAGAACCTTCCAGACATGTTTTCAGATGTATTAAGAGCAAGAAGTGAACAGGAAAGACTTCAGGCAAGAGCAACCCTTCTTGAGAAAATGAACTCCCTATATGAAAAAGACCTCAAAGATCATCTTTATGCAGTAGCTAGAAGTACTAAAATTCTATAGTATTTGAAAGTTTTATATTATGGTCTTATACAGAGCATCTTTTGATCATGGAATACGTATATGCCGCTTTATTATTACACAAGTTAAAGCAAGATATCACAGAAGATAATGTCAAGAACATCATAAAAGCAGCAGGTGCTACTCCTAATGATGTTCAGGTAAAAGCATTGGTCGCAGCTTTAGGGGAAGTAAATATAGATGAAGCCTTAAAGGCGGCACCAATAGCAACAGCGCCAGTTGCTGCTGCTCCTACCGGTGGAGCACCAGAGGCGTCTGGAAGTCAACCAAAGGTAGAAGAGGAAAAGAAAGAGGAAAAGAAAGAGGAAGAAGCGCTAGAAGGACTATCTGCACTGTTTGGATAAAATTCTAATATTTTTTGTACTTTCAGATCGTATATATGTTAAATCATGTTGGCTAGATCTGTACAACAGTAGATTGACATAACTAATGTATTTGTATTTGTATCCAAATTCTTCAGATTCAACTTGTTTCAGTTTATCGGTGTATAACCCTTTCCTGCTGCTATACTTGCCAATGATTTTGCTCTTGTTTGCGCCCTCATTAGAACAAAGTTCGCAGAGTCAGTCGATAAATATCCTGCCTGTGCAGCCAATGCAATAGCATTACCTTGTGCCTCCGAGATCAAAAATGTAGATGTTTCACCTGTTGGATAAGCTGCTTTTAGCGATATAGCAATAGCAGATAGAAACGAAGCCTTCAATTCATTACTATACTCCATCAAATCTACCTTTAGATCTTTTTCGTCAAAAAAGAGTCCTTCTGTAATAGCACAGTTGATAGCGATTCCAGCCTCGACAGGTTTGATATTTAACTTACTCAATAAAGAAGCAAGTTTCTGAGAGATAACTGTACCAGGCTTTGCAGCTATTGTATCTCTTGTTACCCAAATATTGCCCTGCTCAATTTTAGTTGGAACATTAGACTCCTTGAATTCAGATAGGACCGGACCAGGGGCAATCCCTGTATTGCCTGAAGCAATTATAATATCCTTAGTAGCAACATCTCCTGCTTTTGCTGGGAGAAATACTTTATTTTGACTTAAAAGCAAATTTAGTTTAAATGGGCTCATATCAGTAAACATCAATGCACACTGGCCTTCCAATACTTTGCTCAGATTTGCCAGACCTACTACATCATTTACTTTCTCAAGTGCCCTTTGAGCAACCTTATTCTTAATTATTAGAATTCTTATACTATCTCTGAATTTCTTGCGAACCATCATTAGTTGAGTGGCTCTAACTTTAGTTATCTTGGAAAGGGCAATGACATCATACTGCTTTACGAGCTCTTGTAGGCCATCATACATCAACCGCTTCCTTTTAGGATAATTCTTAACACTGGTCGTAGTTGTTACTTTTGATATCACCTTATTTTATCAATCTCCTTCCTTAATTGCTGTAAGTTTTGCTGCCTTGCCCATTGTAAGCTTTACGATTACATTTTGAATATTCTTTTCTCCCTGAGGTAGTTTCTTTTCCAGCATCGCAATAACTGTGTTAGCATTGGTAGTCAATTGATCGTCATCCATTTCTTCATCTCCAATTTTAACAGAGATGTTCAGTTGATTTTTTGTTCTAACACGAACAGAATTTCTAAACCGATCTGCAATTGCTTCTACTGGTGCTCCATATGGTAATGGAGTTGGCATTTTGCCTTTTGGGCCTAAAAATTGCCCAAGTGAGCGACCAACCGTTGGCATTAATGCAGTATCAGATAGGAAGAAGTTATATGCTCTTGAGACTTTCCGCGCTTCCCTCTTGTTGGTACCTATTCTGTCAAGTTCTTCTGGTTCAATTACTCTATCAATTCCTGCACGATGAGCCCTCGTCCGCATGTCGCCGGATGCAACTACACAGATCGTTGCAGCTTGACTGGGCTTGTGGGGCAATGATACTATTTCATTAAAATTAAACCCTTTTTTTACATCAATATCCTTTAACACCAATGTTAATTCCACCGATTGTTTAAATTTGCGTTTAGGTGCTGCTTCTCGCGCATTCTTCACTAGCGAACTAAGCTGTTTGCTGATTGACATGACGTACTAAAATTCTCCAATCAATACGATATTTAAATTGTTAGCATCTAGTGCATATTTTTTATACGCCATACATTCTAGATACTTTATGGATATATTTTTATAAAGATCTATACTGAATTCAACAGAATTCTTCCATACGAGCGTTACCTATATCCTGAGATCATTTATTGCATAGTTTGCCATTAGAAAGCGGGCCCGGTGGGCTTCGATCCCACGACTTCCGGCTCTCTACGAGGGACTTAGAAGGCAGGCGCTCTGTCCATGCTGAGCTACGAGCCCACATCCTTATGTAGACTACTAGGTATATAGTAGTACACGCATTCTTTGCATGCTAACGTGAAAAGCTAACTAGCCTTTATAAAATGTTTTACTTAGTATAACTTCTAGATAATTTTTATCAAATTTTAGTTTTTGTATGTAACCTATTGTAATGAATATGAATCATCAATTATATGACATCTTTCGAACAATATAATAATCACAACGCAGAATAAATCTTATGCATAAAGAAGATCGAATACGATTGTTATCGAGCAATATGCTTACGGGAAAAATATAAAAAGATGCTGTGTCAGAGTGTATCATAACTCAAAGTATGTATAAAGAATAATAAATAAAAATTGGGTTTCCAGTCAGGTATCGATATCCTAATTTGTGCTTTCAATTTGAAACTCAAGGTGCACTTAAATATTAAAACACATCTATAAACTGAATGGAATTCTGCGTGGTAAAAGAAGAATTGGGGTATTAATGTCAATGATACAAGGAATGCATTCCGGTCAAAGAGTGATCAAAAGGATGGAGGAGAGAATACAATACAAGAAAAACAAAAAGCAGTGGTTAAGAAAATGGTAACGGAGTTCGAAGAAAACTCGCGTAAGCTAGAGAAGATGAAATCATTACTTTATACTGCCGGAAATGTCGAAGTCGGCAATACGCCTTACGAAGTGGTAAAAGAAACAAGGACATACAGGCTTGCACACTATTACCCATTGGCTAGTAAACTCTCAAAAATACCGATTTTACTAGTGTATGCATTGATTAATAAATCGTATATCTTGGACTTGCAGCCGGATAAAAGTTGGGTCCGTAATTTATTAAGACAGGGTTTCGATCTTTATCTTATTGACTGGAAACCTCCAACAAATGTTGACAAATTCACTTCGTTTGATGACTTTATAAATTGTTATATTGATGACTGCGTAGAAATTGTAAGAAAAGAGAATTCTGTAGATAAGATAACTTTGCATGGGTATTGTATGGGGGCTACAATGTCTGTGATCTACGCAAGTTTATACCAAGAAAAAGTTAGGAATCTCGCAACAATAGCACCCGTAATTGATACCGCTAAGGACACAACCGTAATAGGAAATTTTTGTAAGCATATTGATATAGACAAAATGTTTAATTCGGTTGGTAATTTACCCCCTGAGCAGCTTTACGCATGCTACTCTACACTGAAGCCATTTAAGCAAGGAGTAAACAAATACTTCAATTTAGCAGAGAATATTGATAACGATCAATTTGTACAGAATTTCCTTAGGATAGAGAAATGGCTCTATGATACACCGCCTATAGCTGGCGAAACCATCAGGCAATGGATCAAAGATATTTATCAGAATAATCATCTTGTAAGAAATGAAATGAAAATTGGCAATGACATTATTGATTTATCTAAGATTAAAATCCCAGTTCTTAACATAGTTGCTGAAGAAGATCATCTTGTTTCTTCAGAATGCAGTGTTCCTTTAAATGATATAATATCTAGTACAGATAAAAGATTGATGCGATTTCATACTGGACATGTGGGTTTGATTGCTAGCATGTACTCTCAGAACAATGTTCTGCCAAAGGTCGGACAATGGCTCAGATCAAGATCACAATAGTCAACTAGATATTATTACAACTGCATTTTACATTTGCGAAAAGTCCATTTGAAATTATACATTATATATAAATGTTAAATTTGATTAAAAACAGTTATTTCTTGCACAATCTTAGCCATACTAGCCAAAATCTACTTATCTGAAAGGTCTCTTCTCTTTCTATCAATAGGTATTAACACCACCTGCACCAAGTCACCTTCTTCAATATTTAGCGCTTGTCGTTCTGCTTCAGGAATAGAAATTCTACCACCACTCTGGACAGTTGTTTTAAACATTGCATTATAGTATGTAAGTCCTTGAAGCATGGAAAAGTAATTTTCCAAAGTGTGTTGTTGAATAAACGAAAACTGTTTTATAAAATCCCTTTGAGCCTCGGTCCCTTTTTCTAATGCCTTTTTAAAGGCAGTTTCTAAATCTTCTTTTTTATCCCCTTTATCATTCATTCAAGTGGGTCTTGTACTATCATTTATTTAACGGTACTGCCACATAGTCCCTAAGGTTTATGCTGTTCATTTAGGAACCTTAAAATTGTTTGATTAAAGAGCAATGGCTGTTCTACAAATGGAACATGACCACAATCTTTTATAATAACTAGCTCATGATATGGAATCCTAGTGTATTCTTTAGAGTATTGTAATGGTATCACATTATCATTGTCACCCCACAGCAGCATTGTTGGGGCTAGGACTCGCGATAATCTATCAGGAAGCTTTGGCGAGTCTCTTATTCCTAGTAAAGTAGACATAAAGGCATATTTAGCATTAGGTAATTTCATTCTATTTATAAAATCTCTAACACTATCCTCTGTAACCACGCTGGGATCGAATGTCATGTCCATATAAGCCCTTAGTGCATTTTCATATGTTGGGTATAATGCAGCCATAATGTATTGATCAAGCGCACTAGTTGAAGATCGCATCGCACCGGCAGGTGCAGCTAAAACTAATTTTTCTACTCTGTTATTGAATCGAATAGCAAATTCTGTTGCCAAATAACCTCCAAATGAAGAACCAACTATAATTGGGCGATCAATCTGAAGATGGTTCAACAATGCTTGAAAGAAATCTACAAAAAAGTTCATAGTATATTCTACTGTAGGTTTATCACTGTATCCAAAGCCAACAATATCTGGCACTATTACTCTAAAGTATTTAGATAACGTTGGCGCTACGAGAAGCCATCTCTCAGCTGACGCTCCAATTCCGTGCAGAAGAACCAAGAATCTGTAATTATCCGAGGTACGAGTTATATCGTCATAATCAAGATATCTTATGCTATAGCCATTGATATACATCATTTTCTGCCTAAGAGATTGCTCGAGGAACAAATCTGCTACGCCTATAGTATAGTTCTTTTTAATTTAATGTGTACTATTTAAGATTTAAATAGAAAATGTCTATGAATGTAATATCTAATCTTATGGGTATAGATAGGTTAGTCAGCACATCACACATGTGGTAAACCTGTTCTTCTTTTGCCCAGTTGTTCCCGATAAAACGCATGAAATAAGCGGCCGTATGATTGATTGTAAGGCATAATTTTCTTTTGCATATAAATAATATAAAACATCGCAGTAATAAAATCATACATTGACTCAAGTAAAAGGCGTTTCAATTTTCTTCCCTCAAAATGAAATACCGATGGGCCATGACATTCACGGTACAATAAGTATCGACTATCCAGGACGATTTGATAGTGTAGTAATTAATTCGCAGATAGAGAATTCAAACGACATTCTCAGATTTACCTCCATTAACGAAAGAAGAATTAACTACCCGTACGGAAGACTTGCTATATTGAAAGACGATATCGGAACGACAAAGACTTTAGAATTTATTGCCAATACAACGCATACTCCAAGAGATAGATACTCGAATGTTAAATTTCGTGTAGCAATTATACAAGAACACAAAGAAATCGCTTACGATGTGAGTTATATAAAAATAATCAAATAAATTACTTTATGTATAAGCCTCTAGACATAGCATCTAGCTTGTATAACATGTGCAATATTAAGACTAAAACTTTTCTTGTGCAACTTTCACTACAGCCTGCATCCAGGGATGTGGTTCACAATGATAATGATATTCTCCTTGAGCTGTAAATGTAAATTCATATGATTGTTGAGGCGGAATCAATCCAGTCTTAGCGATCGAGTTAAACGGACCACTGATCTTATCCTTATAATCCGTATCTGATGTAACAGAGTGAGCAACGGAATCCGCATTTTTCCATACAAATTTGTTTGACAGACCTAATGCACCATCAGCTTCTTTTGGTGTAAAGTTTTTTGTTTGGGAAGGAGAAGATGAACCTGGTTCAATTATGACATTAGTAGTCTGAGGTGGATTTAATATTTCTGCTGAAACTTGAGGCTTTGCGTTTGCTTGGGGGACATAAACAAATTGATAGTATCCCAAACTAACAGATACGGCAATTATGAATGTAATAATGCTAATACCTGCAGCATGGTTTTCCAGAATCTAGTCCTCCTCCCATTCATCTTTAATTTAATTTTTCACATATAAAGTTTATTTGTCACCAAAATGTGTTCAAGCCTGAAAGTCATATCAACGTAATATATCGCACTATTATTATATTACAGTAGATTGGAGCCTATCATATCTGTCATCTTTCTGCATCCTTTATTGTAGAGGATATACTGTCTATATCCTTAGCTTTTGTTTCATTCATCGATGATCCCCTAGTTTCAGGCCGGGATACTTGGCTTGAAGATTGGCCTCCCGTAGCCTTTTGCACGGGTGGAGGTGATAATGGTCTTTCAGCAGTTGACGGTGCTACAGGTGTCGGTTTTTGAGGAATTGGAGAGGGTTTTGCAGTTGTTGGAGGAATTGCAGGTTTTGAAGGAGGCGGGGGTGCCTTTGCCATGCTTCTACCGTGTCTATAAATATGAAACATGCCTGCAAAGACCAACATTATGATTCCGATTATAAACAGTGACAGATTCTTCATACCGTTAAGTACAGCATAATATGCCGAAATATTCAAATAAACTTGAAAGGCCAACAATGCTACAAATATTATATAAATCCATTTTTGTGGTAGATTTATCGAAGTCTTGCCACCTGGCTTCTTTGGTTTGAGTTTTGCGTTTGCTTCTGCATTCTTGGCAAGCTTTATCATCATATAAGTAAATCCAAATGATAGTGGAACTAGGAGTAACATTACAAGATAGAAGAATATTGGGTCAATTACAAGTCTTTCTAGCAAAGCTTTTTTAATGTCAGGGTCAATGTAAAATCCCCAATAAGTAGTAACCATAATTTGGGCAATACTTGTTATGCCTATTGCCGTAATTATTGGTCTGTCCTTCCACGAAAATTTCTTGTACCTATCTACAAAAGGAATTACCAATAGTGCAAATATGAAAAGTCCTGGCCATGCGACACCTGTTACAAATTTATCAAACATAGTTCTCAGGAATGCATATAGTCCAGTCAGATACCATTCAGGTACTGTGATACCTGGTGGCGTTGCAGGATCAAATCTTGTTCCAAGATCCACTGGAAACACCCCACCCGTCAACATAATAGCACCCGAAATTGCCATGACCATAGGTACATCAAATACGAGGAACCGCGGAAAATGAACGACCATCAGTCCTAACAAAAAGATGGGAAGGAAGAACACATGAAACGCATAGAATCTCAAGACAAAATCATGAAATCCGCCTCCAAAGAATGCATCACGCATTTGAGGACCGAGAATAGGTATCGAGTTAGTTAAAGACGCTGCAATAGAAATAGCCAGCTCTGCTCGTTCACTAAAGATTATATCATAGCCTGTAAATGCCTCCAAGATTGTCAGGACACCTAGAATAATTCCAGTAACCCAAAGAATTTCATTTCTGATCTTGTATCTACCACTAAAATACTGATAGTACATGTGAAGAAGAGCCAACATTACCATGGCATTTGAAGCATGATAGTGGATATTACGAATATGGAATCCATATGGGATTACATCATTTATAGTCTGAACGCTTTTCCATGCCCTATCCAGCTCCGGTTCATAAAAAAGCATTAGCAATGCACCTGTGATACCTAAAATGATGAACAGAACGAATGTAAGCATGCCAAGGAAACCAAGAGGACTGACAAATCTGCCGGGTATAGTGAATTTTAAACCCATAAAGATAGTACGCTCTAGCCCGGCGTAAATCCACCTCAGAAACCTTACAAGGCTGTTTTCACTTTCTAAGGAAACGACCATATCCCACTATCCCATTCCCATTTGGACTCCAGTTAGGAGGCTTTATCCATATATTTCCATCGTTATCCATCTCTAGATCAAGCCTTGCGAGGACATTAGATGGAGGCGCCTGTAATGATGCTGGTCCAGCAAATGCTTCACCCGTAAGAGGGTCATACATACTACCGTGACACGGACATTCACCTCTTTTTCTGCCTGGATCAGGCCAATACTTCCACAGACACCAAAGATGCAAGCATACCATGCTATACATCCGAAAGGCTGATACATCATTTTTGCTTCCACCCAACTCCTCTGGTAATCTTATAAATTGCCATATTCTGAAGGATTCTTTATTCAAAACTGCATCATCAGTTTTTGGATAAATAACGGATTCTGAGCTATTAACCTGAAATGTCTTAACATTAGCTTGACTACCATTTGGCAACTCCACCTTGGCTCTTGCAGCTACATTACCCGTGGGATTAGGCAAGAATTTACCCCAATCTACAAACGGTACAAAAGTCATAACTGTACCTGCAGCTGCCATAAGTTTCAGAAAGTCACGCCGCGATACCTTGCCTCCCCGATTTGGAGGGGTTTGGTGCGTCATAATAAAAAGACAGGGTTACAAGATATCTATAAACCTTGTCCTTTTGTATTATGCTTCATCTCTTTCAACTGCCTTTTTTGAAGGTGTAACTCAATACATAAACCTTAAACTATATTATCAAAGACTAAGCACTTTTAAATATTCTATTCGTGCGATCATGAACTACTTTGATAAGCGAATTCTTGCAATCCCATTTAATATATGAATATATGTAATTGTAGGATTAATAGCGGTATTAGGTAGTTTTACCAACATTTGATACTTACGTGATCCATTTGCTACAATCCGTATGTTTCCAGTATCAGGTTCATAATTAGCGTGTATATCAGATGAATTTGACACACCGCGAATCTCGGCAATGATCTCGTAGAAGTCTGGACCTTCTATAAGCTCTGGCGCAATCTGAGGAGCAGCATCCTCTACACGTGGTCTTTCTTTTCCAAGTACTGGATTTTTCTTTAAAGGTGCGAGACCTAGTCTATGCTGCGATGATAAAACTTTCCATGCATAACCAGTTGCCATCCCGACCACAAATCCGCCAATATGAGCTAGATAAGCTACTCCACCTCCTGTAGGCCCAATGAGTGCAAAGATAATTTGTAAAATGAACCAGAATGGTATAAATGCCAAAGCAGGTATACGAATTGTGGTAATAAAAAAAGCCATGATTATAGTGAAAATTTTCGCTCTAGGGAACATTACTAAATATGCTCCTAATACTCCAGAAATAGCTCCTGACGCACCAACTGCAGGTACTACCCCGCTTCCAGTATTGACTGCATATATGCTGTGAACTAAGCTAGCCACTATTCCCCAACTAATATAAATTAACAAATATTTGACACGACCAAATCTGTCCTCAATGTTGTCCCCAAATATAAATAAAAAAACCATATTTCCGGCAATATGGGCTATACCGCCATGTATGAACATTGACGTTACAGCTGAGAACCAATCACCAGCTAAAAAGAACCTTGGAATGACACCATAGGTTGAGAAAATCTCCGTTACTACTTGCTCGTTAGTGAAAAAAGCACTTACCATTATCTCCCAGATGAAAATTATAATGTTAATTGCGATTAGGCTGTAGTTTACATATGGTCTGCCATGAACACGCTCTGTATCGTCGTGGATAGGAAACATATTATTTATTCTTATTTGGTGAGAAACATATTAAATAAGTCTTGTCTTCAGTCTTCGAATTACAGATACATATTCTCTTATTCCATAACAATCATAGTTAGAGTAGACTTAACACCGTTTAGCTTTCTTAATTTCCATGTAATAGTTTCCTTTACCTTTTCCATTGTATCTGATTCCACCTGAGCTACTATATCATAAACGCCATAAACCTGATAGACTTCTTTTACGCCATCAAGTCTTTTCAACTCACCTACTATTGCATCCTCACTTCCAAGCTCAGCATTCATCAATACAAAGGCTTTTGGCATATGAGTTAATAAAAAATCAAATATAAAAAGATGATGCGGTACGAAATATGTATTGTAAAATAGAATGACAAAAAATTGGATGATTGCCACTGGCAGAGCTAATTAAGTTTCCAAGACATATTTTTAGATATACCTTTATGGCTCATCTATAGGATATGTTCTATAGCCTTTTGAATATCTCCTGCATCGATTACATCCCCTGCCATCATTGCCTCGAGCAATCTTAGAACTATCAATTCTCCGGTGGCTCCAGCAATTGTTTGCGGTATTACAACACACACATCATCTACTATTACAGTCACTTCATCGTCACTAGAACCGCTCCAGTCTTTTGGTATGCCTATGTAGTAATAGCTTGAGTCTGACTTGTTAAGATTTTGATACAGGATTTGAACCATTAGTATGATTATTTTTCGTTGTTTAAATTCTTAATCCCTATTTGATATATACTATGAGAGCACTTCAAAAAATGTGTAATGAAAAATGAAAATAATGTTCGAATGTAGATTAAATTGAAGCCGATCCTTAATCATTGTCAAGATAAGGTCAAATATAATAGCTTAAATTAAAGCATACTATTTAAACTTCAGGCTTAAGTTTAGCCTCATCAAATGGTTCAGCCTCTTCCCACATGTATTCATAAAAATCTTCGCACCAATAGTGAAATTCTACATCTTCGCTGTAAAACATTACATTTAAGTCCGGTTCACCTTTTAGATTAGGAAACATCAGACACGACTGCTCTTCGTTAAAAATTGTCATTATCTGCACTTCGTTAAGCATGCGTCTCTCCACCAGTCCTTTAGAAATTAGATTGCGCCAGCCGATTTTGTGCAGTATTTGGCTTCGTCCTTTTGGTATAATTGCATTACTAGAAAATATATAAGAAAATCTGACACCATTCTGTACTCTACTGCCTATTGTTTCTATAAGATCAAGAGGTACTTGTGACATAATTTCTTTAATGTATTTGTCAGAATTGTTGTAAAGCATTTTCCAGCGTTGTAGTATTGCCATCACGCCATGCACAACTTCACAATTGTGAAGGGCACCTATCCGTTGTATGAATTTTAGAGGCAGTTTGTCTAAGCTGTGTTCCAGAAAGTATGTCCTCTGATCAAATAAAAAATCGTAGCTGGGGATAAGCGAAACAATTATCTTACCATACGATGTCAGTATTAATTCGCCTTCACTATCCTTTGACACTAAGCCTGACTCTGTTAAGCGTAGTATGTTTCTATGGGCTTCCTGCAATGTTGCGTCAAGCTCTATTGCAATTTGGGAAAGTCGGTATTGTTTTTGGCTTAGTTTCATTAACATTGATAGTCTAAGATCACCGGCGAGTTCGAAGAAGAGGGAGCCGGCTCCCTCTTCAGGCTGTCCTGACATTGAGTTGACATTTTACTTTCTCAAATTTAAACTTGTTAATTAAGATTTGAGATAAGGTTACGGAATTCGTGGAAGAAAACAAGCAATACAAATATTCTGAAGTTTAGCTATTGAATAAAAAGCCATTTATTATAGGTATGCGATGTTTGTATTGTGCTTAAAGAATAAGATCTTACCTTAAATTTGCATTCACTTACGTATTCGAGACAGCTGAAGCCTCACGCAAGAGCCTTCGTTGTTATTATTATTGTTATATAAGATACTATATATTTGTAGAATGCATTTAGTATTTTACTTTTAGCCATGCTTTATCGAGTTTGTAGTAGTGATGAAATAAACAATAACTCTATGGCAGTTTTTACAATCAAACATATTGATATCCTGGTAGGACGAAGAACCGGAAAATTATTCGCATGCAATAATTCTTGTCCTCATAGAGGCGCATCCCTTTCCAAAGGTGAATTCAGTAATGATAATATAATTTGTTATATGCATGGATATGAATATAATATTTTTACTGGAAAATTGGAACACATGAGATCATGGAAAAAAGAAGAAGCATGGATTGAACAAAGTGCAGAATGGAGGAAGTCAGGCGACTTGGTTTTGTATAGGGTAATAGAGAAGGGTAAAGATGTCTACGTTGAGATAAATTAATTAAATCAACTGTGCATGTAAATCAAATTTTTTCATATTTGTCGTATGACTGCAGAACAATCAGATTTGATTTTTGACCGTAATCAGACATCCATATGATAGAACTGCAACCTGGAGATTTTTATTTTGTTGATAAGTTATATGCAGGGGTTCTGCTATACCTTCGTTGCATAATTCCGATAGATATTCGTATAAGCCGCTTTGGTAATACAATCGAAAATAACAAACTCCGTTAGCTGATGACTATGAGCTGATATTTTGTAATTTGCATTGTAGTTTAATGATATACTTTGCAGCTTTTTTTTGACTATTCACAAATAATAGAATTCATCACTACTATTACTCTGGTACAGAGTCACAAACTAATTTCCCATCACTGTTCTTTATGAAAAGGTATCGGTTATCCTTGAAAATCAGTGTAATCTCATCCTTGCTCTCCTCTACGTCTAGAAGCTCTTGACCTTTTATTCCATCAAACTTTGCCATACCTAGGGTATTGCTCAAGGGGGTATTTAGCGTATACTGATATATATTGAACGAATTGACAAAACTTTTACATCGTAATCATTTAATGCCATGATATCTCAAGATTGCCAATTGTTTTGTTCTGGAAAAATTCAGAACCCAGTAAACTAATTAACTGATACAGATAGCCTTCTATAGAGAAGGTTTATTTTATGTTCTTCTGTAGACTTATAACCTGTAAGGCATGCTCATAAACAGAAGGCTTGGAGTACAAGTTGCTAGAACTTGTCGCTTCATTATCTAGAGTGATACATGTATCAATTTTCATTGTTTTTGTATTAGATAAGAGCACTCAGTATTACACATGTTGTTTCATTTTCTGCAGATTACTTCTATTACATTTGACTTTGCGGCAATTACCGTGGGTTCAGTGTATGTATGCTTACCCCACGTGACTTCAACGTCAGCAAATAGTTTATGAACTCCTGAGTCTAGCTTTTCTGCATTCAATTCGATTATTTTATTAACATCGAACAGGAACGACCTCGCTTCTTCAACTGTCTCTGGATAAAGCAACATGTCATCTTTAATTACTGAAATCCATATTCTATTAGTGATCTTTGGACTTCGGGTCCAAAACATTATAGCTTTCCTCACAAATTTGATTGGAACTATTATTTTTCTATCCGACTTTAAGTCAACCTTTACTATCATTCTAAATGCATTGTCATGTCGATCATATGCTCTTTCCCAACTTTTTGGGTTAATAGCTTCCCTAATATCTCCAATTATCTTGAAGCCTAGGTGTAATGTGAGAATTTCACCTATTCGTACTTCATCCCGGGATCTGATCAAGACAGCATCTGTGATCATACTGCGGCCTTGTGTCAACAAAATTGCCCATATGGTATCATTTATATCCTCAATAAGTAGTTGTCTGTATAATGCTTGCAGAGATTACAGATTTTAATCAAAATGAACTCGAATTAAAACTTCAGGAGGAAGATATCTCAATTATGTACATTATACAATATGAGCTTCTAAAAGAGCGAAATGTTGAATTCGCAGGTGTAACGCTTAAGCACCCACTAATTAGAGACTATACTCTGCGGATCGTAACGAAGAAGGGTAATCCGATCGAGTCAATACGAGATGTATCTATTACCACATCAAATTATCTCAAGGAGATAGCAAGCACATTAAAGACAAATTTGAAAAAATAAGAGGTAAAGTTATTTTTGAAGTTCTGTCCAAAATGCGAAACACGCATGAAGCCGAGGATTGAACAAGGCATTGTATTATGTCCAAAATGCGGTTTTACCGCAGACAAAGAGGAACAGGAATCATTGTCTAGGAAAGTTTCATCCGTGCAGGAAAGCATTTCCAGAAGTTCCCTTAAAGTTATGGATACAGACAAGAGTCCTGATGCACTGCCTACAACAACAGTTGAATGTCCTAAGTGTGGAAACAATACTGCATTCTGGTGGATGCTACAAACAAGATCTGCAGACGAAGCAACCACACAATTTTATCGTTGTACTAAATGTATGCATACGTGGAGGAATTATTCTTAGCATACGGTCTAATGCCTCAAATCCAGATTAGATTTGTAGTAATTTCATTTCGTTTTAGACTGTACTTCACTTATTTTGAGCGAGGGTTTAAGATTATGGTAACGTAATTATTTAAAATTAGCACTTTTTGTTTGATATATAACTATGCATAGATATTTTATATGATGTATTAAAACTTTTGATTTGCAGAAATAGTGTCGTGCATGCACGTTGATATCCATTTAATTGTAGAAATAATATGAAGTAGTGATATTTCTATTATCAGTGAATAATACCATATAGAATTCACATACGAATCAGTAATTTAGTTTAACCTTAGCTCTATAAGATGAAACTGGTGTCAGATATAGTTCATGACTTGATTAAGAGAACAGCAATGTTAAAATCAGTAAGTCGACAGCCCCATAGTTGAATTACATTGGTGTTCGTGGCTAAGACAAACTCCCCTGATGAATGGAAAGCTGTAACATCAGCAATATCTACTCTGATAGATGAGGCGACATTTGAAGCTACAGTTGAGGGTATATCTTTTAGAGGTATGGATCCTTCGCACGTAGCGCTCATTGATATTCACTGGCCGAATTCTGCATTTGAACAATATGACTGTGACACAGCAGTAAAGTTTGGAGTAAGAGTTGATGAATTTTCAAAGTTGATGAGACGAGCCGAAAAGAAGGATACGATCCAAGTTAACATAGGAGATGACAGCATGCTATTTGTCAGGATTTCAAATAATAATTATGTGAAGGAATATAAGGTAAGGCTAATTGAGACCTCTGCAGCGTCTACACCTTTACCAAAATTGAATTTCAATTGTAAAGTTGTGTTGGCTACTAGTGCATTTGACAAGGTTCTTTCAGACATTCAAGTAATTTCTGAATACCTTTCAATTGAATCTAAAAATAAGCAGATTGAATTCTCAGGAAAAGGAGATTCAGGTGAAGCTCATATAACTCTAGAATCTGGAAGTGAAGGGCTAGAGGAGGTAAACATACAGGAAGATAGTAAGGCAACATATAGCCTGGATTATCTTTCGAAGATTACCAAAGCTGTTATCTCCGCTGGTGGATCTGTTGCTTTAGAATATTCGAGCAAGATGCCTCTTAGGCTAGAATTCAGAGTGGCTAATATGGGTAGGATACACTTTTATCTTGCACCAAGAGTGCAAGACTAGAAGCCTATTAATCGAAGGACAAGGCAGTATTGACTGATCGTCTATGCGTTTAGTAATGAAATTCGGCGGCACAGCAATAAATTCCGCTGACAAAGTTAGACATATTGCTAATCTTATAAAATCTCAAAAGGAAAAAGGAAATGACGAAATTGTAGGAGTTATTTCCGCTGCGCGAGGTATGACTGACAAAATATCATCCATTCCTCTCAATATAAAGACAAGCGACAAGCAGTTTATTACAGATTTCCTAAAAAATACAAGATATATCCACATTAATATCATAGATAATGCGATTAAAAATGAGAAGCTAAAAAATGAAGCACGGTCCGTTTTAACTGCACTGATTAAGGAATTAGAAGATATACTTACTGGCGTCCTTCTGCTAGGCGAAATTACGCCTAAGTCATTAGACTACTTGATGTCATTTGGTGAACGGCTCTCCACTCCCATAGTTTCGTTTGCATTACGCGACATAGAATTGTTATCTGAATATTTAACTGGTAAAGAAGCAGGAATTTTGACTGATTCTAATTATGGTGAAGCACGTCCATTAATGGATACTACGAGACTTAGAGTAGTTCATAAAATAGAGCCATTGCTCAGTTCCAATGTTATACCTCTCGTAACTGGATTCATTGGTGCTGACCAGAATGGTAATACCACAACTATCGGTAGAGGAGGTTCAGATTATACTGCTACTATAATAGCGTCAAGCATAGATGCTGATGAAGTCTGGTTTTTGGGTGATGTTGATGGATTGATGACTGCGGATCCTAAAATTGTCAGTGAAGCCAGAGTAATAAGAGAAGTTTCTTTTGCAGAGGCAATGGAAATGGCATTATTTGGTGCGAAGTATATGCACCCACGCGCTTTAGAACCAGTAATGGATACAAAAATACCAGTTCGGATACGAAATGCATTCAAGGTAGACCATCAAGGAACATTAATTTCTCAGAATCTGACGAAGACATCTCAAAAGACAGTAAAGTCGATTAGTGCTATTCGTCATACTGCATTAATAGATGTAAGCGGTGGAGGGATGGTGGGTGCCCCCGGTACTGCAGCAAAGATCTTTGACGCTCTTGCAAAAAATAGAGTAAACATCATGATGATCTCACAGAGTCCTTCAGAATCAAGTATTTCTATAGTCGTAAGAAGAGATGAGCTTGACAAGGCGATAATGACCCTTGATCTGAATTTACTGGGTAAATTAGTAAAACGAGTTAATGTAAATAATGATGTAGCGGTCATAGCGGCTGTAGGATCAGGTATGCGTGGCATAAAGGGCGTGGCAGCCAGAGTATTTAATGCAGTAGCAAAACGAAATGTCAACGTCATAATGATTGCCCAAGGATCTTCTGAACTCAACTTGGCGTTTGTAGTTAATGATAGTGATTGTGAACAAGTGGTAATAGCATTACATGATGAGTTTGAACTAGGCAAAAAAGATTAACTAGCTTGTGTTTATGTATACTTGTGTTTATGTATACACTTAGACATGTAAGGACCTAGCAGTAAATAGCTTCATTATGATTATTATCATATCTGTAATAATAGAAACTGGGTGAGTGACCAAGTCATGAAATTGTTAGAAAAATTAATTAATGATTTTTATTGTTATTATTTTATATAGTATGCTTATACAAGAACTGAATATTGTAGTACTAAATGTCATCTTTTGAATCATAGAGCATGTTACTTATCAAGATGACAGAGATGGAAACTTTGAACAAAAAGTATAATAAATTGGGTTCATTTCATTTCCGTCAAATGAATAAAGGCAAAGGCAAAGGCAAGTTATTTATTGTAGGTGTTGGTCCTGGCCGCCATGAACACATGACCTATAGAGCAATGCAGGTCATTAAAGAAAGTGAAGCTATTATTGGTTACGATACATATGTCTCATTAGTTGAAGACCTAATTACTGGCAAAGAAGTTTATCGATATGCCATGACCCAAGAGGTGGACAGAGCTAACCAAGCAATTCATTTTGCAGAAGAAGGCAGAATTGTATCACTGGTGTCCTCAGGAGATCCAGGTATTTATGGAATGGCAGGTTTGATTTACGAAATCCTAGTGGACAAAGGATGGAATAGAGAAAATGGTATATATATTGAATGTGTTCCGGGTGTCTCTTCTTTGAACTCGTGTGCTGCTTTAGTTGGTTCTCCGTTGATGACTGATTTTGCAGTAGTTAGTATGAGTGATCTCCTTGTTCCCTGGGATATGATCGTAAAACGTGTAGAGGCAGCAGCTTTAGGTGACTATGTTACTGTGATTTATAACCCCGCAAGCAAGAAGCGCGTGCATCAACTAAGGGATACAAGAGATATTTTTCTAAAATATAGAAAGCCGTCTACTCCTGTAGCAATAGTCAAAGGTGCCTATAGAGAGAGCCAAGATATAGCTTTAACTACTCTTGATAAAATGCTAGATCACCAGCATATGCTAGGGATGATTACAACGGTAATTGTTGGTAATTCATCTACATTCATCCATAATGGCGTGATGATAAATCCGCGTGGATATAGGTCAAAGTACGAACTTCTCAAAGATGTTTCTGCAAGTGCATAATTGCCAATTAAAATACAATTATTAAGAACTCGGTTCTTTGTCTTCAAAGTAGCTTCTAACAGGCTCGACTACCTTATTAATATATACAGAAGTAGCATTTTTTAGATCGATAGGGTGGACTTTCTTTTCTATAAAGTCCCTTTCAATATCAGTGTACTTTGTGTAGGTGATATTACCTCCGTACTTTGTAGCCCTCTCCACAATAAATTCGTCAAATTGATGAAATACAATATATCTGATGAGCTCAAGTATAGGATTTCTATCTACAATACCAATGGGACAGAATGCTGCGCTTATCTTGTATCTTATGGTTTTTTCATCATCGTGAATTGTAATTCCACTAGCCGGTTTGCTTTTGCTCATTTTACTTGATATCTTTATATCTTCAAAGGTTTCTACCCCAGGCAATGATAGATTAACAGGTTCTGATAGGCCAGGAAGCAAGTGATGGTGTACAGAAACCGGCACTTTCCAGCCCAACTTGGGAAAAATCTCCCTGACCAACATATGTATTTTTCTCTGATCCATACCTGCATGAACTATATCCAAATCCAAGGCTCTGATATCCGTAGATTGCATTATTGGATACAACAACTGTGAAAAATCTAGACTTTCTCTTTCACTTCTTCCCATAATAGTCAGCGAACGCATTATTCTCGATATGTTCATGTGCTTACTGAATCGTATGAAACTTTCCCAATAGCTGCCATAGGTTTCATAGAGGTCACTTCCTAGCACGATACTAACACCAGGACAGAAGAACCTAAATGCCGAGGAATAATATTTAGAAACCTCTTTGATCTTATCCCAGTTTCCACTTAGTTTATTATTAATATATGTATGCCAATCAGCTAAAAATACAGTAGTATGAATCTGTGCTTTGATGAAATCGTTGATTTTAAAACCTGTCAGAATGAGGCTACCTAGATGTAACTTTCCGGAAAGCTCTAGCCCTATATAGTGTTTGGGATAGGCATTAGTTTCCAATAGAGTTTTCAATTCATTTTTTGTTACAACTTCTTCTACAGGTTCACGAGCAATAAGAAGCAATCTCTCCATTAGATCCATTATATAAGAAGCAAAATATACAATATGCCTATTAATTTTTGTATTTCTCACCAGCAGATAAATTACATAAAGCTTT
>Ga0126310_10000042_pt1 | contig 33241 bp, 45 predicted proteins | sample Plot60_FD_92540 | JGI IMG/M metagenome (GOLD analysis project Ga0126310, IMG submission 92540) | Serpentine soil microbial communities from UC McLaughlin Reserve, CA, USA - Plot60 | ecosystem: Environmental > Terrestrial > Soil > Grasslands | place: USA: UC McLaughlin Reserve, Lake County... | reverse complement strand
GGCGGCAGCACGTCCGGATAGAGCCCACGGTACGGGGGCTCGTAGAGGTAGTAGGCGAAGTAGAACGCGAGCACCAGCAGCGTCGTCGTCCAGAGGTTCGGCATGAACGGGATCAGCAGCAGGCAGAACGCCATCGGGCCGAGCCCGACGAGCATGAACGGGCGGCGCCGCCCGAGCGGCGTGTGGAACGCATCGCTCCACGGCCCGACGATCGGCGACAGCGTCAATGCAAAGAAGCCCTCCGCCCCGATCACGAGCCCGATCACCGAGCCCGACGACGTGAAGGTGTGCAGCAGCGGCGGCAGCGCGACGGAGATCGTCGTGATCGAGAAGGCGAGGCCGAAGGCCCCGAGACCGAGAGTCCAGAGCAGCCGTCGCTGAACCGGCGCGAGCGTGGCCAGCTCGTGCGTAGCCGTCTGGCTCGCCATCAGGCGGGCGAAGCCGCCCGGTCCGCAGCCAGCCCGCCCGTGACGATCTCGACGACGGCGCGCTCCGCCTGAGTCACGTCTTCTTCGCTGTCGGGCAACTGGCCGAAGGCCCAGCCCGTGAGGATCTCTTCCAGGGCGCCGTACCAGATCGTGGCCGTCAGCCGTGCGTCGACGTCCTCCCGGAATTGACCCGTTTGCTGGCCCCGCTCGACGATTCGCTGCAGCGCCTTGTAGGCGAGATCGATCTCGTCGGTCTCCTGCTCGACCTGCGAGCTCCGAGTGACCTCCCTGACCAGCACGCGCACGAGCTCTGGGTCTCGCTTCCAGGTACGGAGGACGATCTCGGTCACCTTCCGCACCTGCTCGCGTGCGGGCTCGTCGAGCTGCTCGACCGACCGGATCGTGGCGAGCATGGCGCCCCAGGTCTCCCCGAAGATCGCCTCGAGCAAGGTCTCCTTCGACTCGAAGTAGTGGTAGACGAGCCCGTAGGCGACACCCGCCTCCTTGGCGATGTCGCTGACGCGGCAGGCGTGGTATCCCTTGCGGGCGAAGGCCCGCACTGCTGCCTGCAGGATCTGTCGCCGCCGCTCTTCCTGGACCTTCGAGCCCTCCGCCACCGCGGCTGAGTCTAGGAGAGTCGTCGGTTTGCGAGCAAGAGCTCGCCGATGGCAAGGAGCACCGCCGCGATCAGCCAGACGAGAGACCCGTCACATGGTCAATTGCTACGCAGGATGATCTAGGCGGCGAAGAGCCCCAGCGCGGCCGGGAGACCGCGGAGGTCCGTCAGCTTCTCCTCGACCTCCGGATAGCGGTTCTCGCGGTCGAGCAGCAGGCCGCGCATGCCGACCGCGTTGGCGCCTTCGACGTCGTCGTCGATCGAGTCGCCGACCATGACTGCGGCGGCGGGCTCGACCTCGAGCCGCTCGAGCGCCGCCTGGAAGATCGTCGGATGTGGCTTCGTCTTGCCGTGGGCGCCTGAGCTGACCGCCGCGTCGACGTCGAGGCCGTGGTGCTTGACGAACTCGTGCAGGTCCCGCCCCGTGTTCGAGACCAGGCCGAGCTTGAGCGCGTGCGTGCGCAGCTCCACGAGCGTGGGCAGAACGTCTTCGAAGATCTGGAAGTTGTGCGCGTGCTCCCAGGCGCGCGTCATCTCACGTGCGCACTCGTAGGCGCGGCCGGTGTTGCCCCCCATGCCGCGAATGATCTGCTCGGTGAAGAGCACCCAGACCTCCTCGTCGTGGTCGAGCTCCGGATGGCGCTCCAGCGTCGTGACGGCGTGAGCGCGAGCCTCGCCGTAGCGCTCGGGGTCGAGGTCGAGGCCGTACCGACGGCCGAGCCGCTGGTAGCCCTCCGGGCCGAGATCGGGCCCCGGTTTGGCGATCGTGAAGTCGACGTCGAAGAGAACTGCGCGAAGTGGCATCAGTCTGCTTGTAGCAGCCAGCTAGCTTTGCGGCGTGGAGGGGATCTCGCAGGCGACAGGCCGCACACGTGCCTTTCAGGCGCTCCGGCATCGCGATTTTCGGCTGCTGTTCACGGGCCAGGGCATCTCGCTGATCGGCGATGCCGCGTTCCTGACCGCGCTCGGCTGGAAGACGTTCACGATCGCCGGCGCCGGCAAGATCGGGCTCGTCCTCTCGGTCCAGGGGGCCGGACTGCTGACGACCCTGCTGATCGGCGGCGCCCTCGCCGACCGCTACGAGCGGCGGCGGATGATGATCCTCTCGGACGTGTGGCGCTTCGTCGCGGTCGGAACCATTGCGGGGCTCGACGCGACCGGCCATCTGGGCCTCGCCTCGCTCGTCGTCCTCGCGGGGATCGCCGGCCTCGGCGACGGCCTCTTCTACCCGGCTGTCGGCGGGATCATCCCGCTGGTCGTCGACGCGGCCCACCTGCCTTCGGCGAACTCGCTGATGGGCGTCGCCCGCTGGGGCGGCTTCGTCGTCGGGCCTGCACTGGCGGGGTTCCTCTACCACGGCGCGGGGTCGTCCTGGGTCTTCGCGATCGACGCGATCTCGTTCCTCGTCTCCGGGGCCCTGATGCTGCTGGCGCGGCCGCGGGCGATCGAGGTGGAACCGAGCGTGGGCACGCTGACCGAGATTCGCGAAGGGGGCCGCTACGTCGCGCGGATTCCCTGGCTGTGGGTGACGATCACGCTCTTCGCGGTCATCCTGATGCTCCAGCTCGCGCCGCAGCAGGTGCTGCTGCCGAAGCTGGTCCGGGATCACTTCGACCGCGGCGTCGGCGCCTACGCGGCGCTCTCGGCGATGGTCGGAGTCGGCACCGTGGTCGGCACGCTGCTTTTCGGCCAGCTGCAGCCACGGCGGCGCCGCGGCGTGCTCTCGTACTGGCTCTGGCTGATCAACAGCGTCGCGATCGCGGGGATGGCGCTCGCCCCGTGGTACCCGCTGGCCGGTGGCCTGGCGCTCGTGCGCGGCGTCTGCATCGGGTTCGGCGTCGCCGTCTGGGAGACGATGCTCCAAGAGCTCGTGCCGGCGCGCCTGCTCGGCCGCGTGATCAGCCTCGATTTCTTCGGCAGCTTCGGGCTGATGCCGATCGGGCTCGCGATCTGGGGATTGATCGCCGGCGTCGCGCCGCCCGGGCCGATGATCGCGGCCGGCGCCCTCTTCTCGGCAGGCATGATCGCGGTCGTGCTGACGCGTCCCTGGTTGCGAGCCGTCGAGTGACACCTCCGCGGCCCGTGTTCTGGAAGCCGAAGTACGCGACGCGCGGCCAGCGCCATCGCGCGTGGGTCAAGCAGCAGGCTCGTCGGGAGGCCGCGCTTCGCAAGGAACCCGCGCGTTCCCGGCCCGGGCGTTTAACCGCCTGGCTGCGGCGGAATTTTTGAGTCCGCAAGCTTCGTTTAAGCGTCGTAATCGGAACAAGGAGACTTTCATGTCGTACGCGCTCTTGTTGCTGCGCGTGGTGATCGGCGGAACGATGTTCTCCCACGGCGCACAGAAGCTCTTCGGCTGGTTCGGCGGCCCCGGGCTGCGCGGGACCGCCGGTTTCTTCGGCTCGCTCGGCTGGCGGATGCCGCTTGCGTTGGCGTTCCTCGCCGGACTCGCCGAGACAAGCGGACTGGCGTTCGCGGTCGGGCTCCTGACCCCGCTCGCAGCGGTCGGGATTGCCGTCGTGATGCTGAACGCGATTCTCGTCGTGCACTGGAAGAACGGCTTCTTCAACGGCAACGGCGGCATCGAGTTCCCGCTAACGCTCGCGACCGTCGCGGTTGCGGTCGCCGCAACCGGCCCAGGCCGGTTCTCGATCGACCGCCTGATCGGCTGGGACGACAACATCAGCGGCGTCTGGTGGGGCGTCGGCGTCACGGCGGCCGCGCTGGCGATCAGCTTCGTGACGCTAACGGCCTTCCGTCACCGCGAGCGCCTGCAAGAGCAGACAGCCGCGTAACCGATCACGGATAGCTTCCCTCCCGCCGGCGAAGCCGGGCTTTGCCCGGCGGGAGCCGAAGCTGCGTCAATGTTGCCAGCGCCAAGAAGGAGGGGGCTCACGGGGGAAACCCGGTTTCCCCCGTGCTAATCGGGGTGCCCAGATTTGAACTGGGGACCTCTCCGACCCGAACGGAGCGCGCTACCAGGCTGCGCCACACCCCGGAAAGCCAAGACTAGCCAAGGAAGTTTTCGATTGCCTCCGCGCACAGATCGGGACGTTCCCCGATCAGCAGGTGCCCGCAATCGGCGATCGTCCGGAGCGGCGCGCCGAGGCGGCGCGCGAACTCGAAGCCGTCGGCGAGCGGAAGCTGGTTATCGCGGGCCCCCCAGAGGACGAGCGTCGGGCATCGAAGCTCACCGAGCTCCTGACGCACGTCGTCGACGACGATCGCCCGGGCGGCGCTGACCGAGTCGCTCGTCAGGCGGGTTCCTTCCAGGAAGCCGTCGACCGCGGCTCGCGAAAGAATCAACGGGTCGGCCGCCCCCCAACGGCCAAAGACCGCATAGCGAAGGAAGGCGTGGTCGGCGACCGAGTCCGCCCAGGGCGCGACGAACCGCCGCGGCCCGATGATCCCGAGGATGCGCAGTCCGTATCTGGCGCGGCGCGTCGTCGACGAGATCCCTGCCCCCGCCGCAAGGATCAGCGCGTTGACGTCGCCAGGCGACCGCAGCGCCAGCCGCAAGGCCACCACGCCGCCGAGCGAGTGGCCGACGAAGGCCGCCGGCAACATTCCCTCGTGCTCGGCAACCAGCCTGACCCTGTCCGCGAAGGCTGCGAGGTTCGGAACCGCGGGTAGGGGGGTCGAGAGTCCGTGGCCGGGCAGTTCCGGAACTAGCACGCGCCGCGATTTCGCCAGGAGCGGCGCAAGATCGATCCAGTTCGCCGCACAGCCTCCGAGGCCGTGGACGAGCACGAGCGGCGCGCCCTTCTCCTGCCCGCCGACGAAGTAGCGGAGCCGACAGCCCTTGATTTCTGCGAAACGCTCCTCGAAGCCGGTCATTCCTTTTGCGTCCGTCACGCCGACAAACTATTCTTCGAACGCATGGACGACTTGGGAGGGCAGGGCCTTTGATTCCTGCCGACAACAAAACGGGAGCTGCGAGATGAGCTCGTCTGGCCGATGTGCCGACGAGCTTTTTTGTTGCGAAAGATGCGAAGCATTTTTCCCGGTTAGCGAGGAGGAGCGATGCCGAACCACCTGACGCCAGAGGAGCTGTCGAAGGAGCTTGGGATCGATCGCCAAGAGGTGATCAAGGTCTGCGTCCAGGAGTCGATCCCGATCTACCAGGGCAAGATCGACAAGACGTTGTTCCAGGCTCAACTCCAGGCGCTGGGGGCATTCCCGCAGCACCACTGATGATCTAGATCACAAGGCGTTCGGCTTAATGATCTAGATCACAAGGCGGGCGCTACTTGCGCGCCGCGACCTTGCGACGGGAGCCCGACGAGGCGGCTTTCGTTTTCTTGGAGGAAGCCTTGACCGGCTTCTTGCCCTGCGCCTCGGCGACGCTCGCGCGGAGCGCTTCCATCAGGTCGATGACCGGCGCCTTCTCGTCGACCGGTTCCGGAGCGGCAATCTCCTCTCCTGCCAGCTTCGCGTCGAGCAGTGCCTTCAGATCGCGGCGGTACTCGCTGACGAGCTCCTGCGGATCGAACTCGGAGGCGAGGCTGCCGATCACTTGGCGCGCCAGCTCGAGCTCCGCGTCCTTGACCTCGATCTCCTCCACGGCCTCCTCGATCTCGGCCCGAGAGCGGACGTCCTCGGCGAGGAAGAGCGTCTCGAGCGCGAGCGCGTTCCCGTTCGGACGGATCAGGCAGAAATGCTCGGCGCCCTGCCGTACGAACTTCCCGACGGCAGCCGTGTTCGTCTCCTTCATCGCCTCGAGCAGCAGCACGTACGGACGGCGCTGCGCAGCGGCCTCGGCCGGTGCGAGGAAGTAGGTGCGGTCGAAGTAGATCGGGTCGACCTGGTCGAGCTCAACGAAGCGAGTGATCCCGATCGTCCGCGAGTCGTCGGCCGTCGAGAGAGCCTCGAGATCTGCCTCCTCGACCACCACGAACTGCCCCTTCGCCACCTCCCAGCCCTTGACGATTTCATCGTTCGACACTTCGCGGTCGTGCTGCGGGCACCAGCGCTTGTTCTTGATCGGCGTCCCGCACTCCCGGTGCAGCATTCGGAAGGACACGTCCGACTGCCGGGCAGCGGGCTTTGTGGCCAGCGCCATCCCGACGGGGATGTTGACCAGGCCGAAACTGATGGATCCGTTCCAGATCGTTCTCATAGGGCCGCTCCCCAATTGTAGAGGGATGCAGGAAGTTCGCCGAAACCGCGTGGATCCCTGCCGTAGAGTCTGAACTCTGAGCTCGAACGAGGAAAGGACGATCGTCAGCCTCTGGCGGGACGCCGTCTCGGCGAGACGGACCGGCGCCGCCTATCTCGTTCAGACGGAGCCGGATCGCTGGGAGGAGGTCTCGTGGGACGAAGCCGCCCGTGCGGTCGACGAGCTCGCGAACGGCCTCCTGGCGCGCGGCGTCGGCAAGGGGGACGCATTCGCGATCGTCAGCAGGACGCGACTCGAGTGGACACTCTTCGACTTCGCGCTCGCGCTCGTGGGGGGAATCACGGCCCCCGTGTATCCGAACAGCTCGGCCAGAGAGGCCGCCTACGTGCTTCAGCACGCGGAGGCGGTGGGCGCGCTTCTCGAAGACGAAGGACAACGTGAAAAGGTCGAGGCGCTGGGCCTTCGGCACGTGGTGATGCTGGACGATCTCGAAGGGCTCCGCACCGAGGGCATCGCCTTTGCGCGAGAGCATCCCGAGGCGCTCGACGAGGCCGCCGCCGCGATCGGCCAGGAGGACCTCTACACGTACATCTACACCTCCGGGACGACCGGCCCTCCGAAGGGCTGCATGATCCGCCACCGCAACTACTACGAGATGACCTCGTCGATCGAGCGGATCGAAGACCTCTGGGTCGGCGACGACGTGATGCTGCTCTACCTGCCGCTGGCCCACAACTTCGGGCGCTTGATGTCGCTCTGGGGCGCCTACGCGGGCTTCACGATCGCCTTTTGCCCCGACCCCTATGCCGTCGCCGAGATGTTGCCGGAGGTACGTCCGACGCTGCTGCCGAGCGTCCCACGCCTGTATGAGAAAGCGCACACGGCTGTCACTTCCAAGCTGGAGGGGGCATCAGGCCCGCGCCGCCGGCTGGCAACGTGGGCGCTCGGCGTCGGCAGACGGGTCAGCGTCTTGCGCCGGCAAGGCAAACCGCTTCCGCGCGGGCTGGCCTTACAGCACAGGCTCGCCGACAGGCTCGTTTATGCGAAGGTCAAGGACCGCTTCGGAGGGCGCCTCAGAATCGGCATCTCCGGCGGAGCGCCGCTCGCCAAGGAGATCGGCGAGCTGTTCCACGCTCTCGACATCCTGATCCTCGAAGGCTGGGGCCTGACGGAATGCACGACGGCAGCGACCGTCAACCGACCGCACCGGTTCCGCTTCGGCACCGTCGGGCCGGCGATGCCGGGCGTCGAGGTGAAGACGGATGGGGAGGGAGAGCTGCTGGTTCGAAGCGACACGGTGTTCGCCGGTTATCTCAAGGACGACGAGGCGTCGCAGGCCGTGTTGACCGCCGACGGCTGGCTGCGATCGGGCGACGTCGGCAAGGTCGACGAAGACGGCTTCGTAACGATCACCGACCGGAAGAAGGACATCATCGTCACGGCCGGCGGCAAGAACGTCGCCCCGCAGAACATCGAGAACGAGCTCAAGACCTCGCGCTACGTTTCGCAGGCGCTCGTCGTCGGCGATCGCCGCCCTTACGTGACCGCGCTGATCACGCTCGACGACGAAGAGGTGGCGAAGGCGAACGGAGACGCCCGCGCGCTCGTTCAGCACGCCGTGGACGACGTCAACCGCAAGCTGTCGCGCTTCGAGCAGATCAAGCGCTTCGCGATCGTCCCCCGCGAGTTCAGCGCCGAGGAGGGCGAGGTGACGCCGACGCTGAAGCTCAGGCGGCGCGTGATCGAGGAGCGCTTTGCCGAGGAGATCGAGCGGCTTTACACCGGCTGAAGTTGCGTGCCGGCTTAGCCGGCGCGGCCGTTCAACTCCGTTTGCAAAGGGACGAGCGTTGTTACATCCTGCGCGCCCCGACCCGAGGCGTCGCTTGCGACGCCTCCTGGAGGCCGTGCCGGCTTAGCCGGCGCGGCCGTTCAACTCCGTTGCAAAGGGGCGAGCGCTGTTTACATCCCGGCGCGCCCCGACTGAGGCGTCGCTTGCGACGCCTCTTGGAGGCTGTGCCGGCTTCGCCGGCGCGGCCGTTCAACTCCAGCTGCAAAGGAGCGACCGTTGTTACATCCGGCGCGCACCGACGTACGTCGAGGCGTACCAGCCGGAGATGCTCGAGATCTTGACCACGTCGCCGGTGTGCGGTGCGTGGATGAAGGAGCCGCCGCCGACGTAGATGCCCTCGTGGCCGAGCCCGTCGAAGAAGACGACGTCGCCAGGCTGGAGCTGATCGCGCGACACCGGGCTGCCCATCCCGTACTGAGCGTAGGAGCTGTGTGGGAGCGAAACTCCTACCTGCGCGAAGGCGTACATCACGAGACCGGAACAGTCGAAGCCCGAGGGTGACGCGCCGCCCCAGACGTACGGCGTGCCGAGGTAGCGCATGGCGACCGAGACGACGCTCGAGTGCGACGGTGGCGGAGCCGGTCCGACCGAGCCGCTCCCGCTGCTCGAGGAGCTCACAGGCGCAACGGTGCTGGAGATTGCCGCGGCCGGCGCCTCCTGCTGCTGGGCGGCGACCCTGGCGGCGAGCTCGCGGCGAAGCTCGGCCTGGCGCGCGGCCTCTTGGGCCTTCAGATGGGCGATCTCTCCGTGAATCGAGGTGAGCAGTGCGCGACGGGCCGCGAGCTGCCCTTGGATCGATGCCTGCTCGGAGGCACGCTCGCGGACGAGGGCGGCCGCTTCCGCGTTCGCGTGCTTGAGCCTGACCTCGCGCGCCTTCACCTCATTGTCGTAGTGCCTGACCTGGCCGAGAACGGTGCTGTCCTGCGCCGAGATCCGGTTCGCGGTGTTGAAGCGGTTGACGAGATCGTCGAGGCTCGAGGCGCCCAGCAGAACCTCCAGGGAGTCGCTTTGACCGTCCGAGGTGTAGAGGGAGACGAGCCGCGCCGAGAGAGCTGCCTGGGCGCGCTTCAAGCTCTGCTTCGCGATCCGGAGCTGAACGTGATTCGCCTTCAAGTCGGCGCGAACACGGTTCAGCTTCACAGTCGCGAGGTTGTACGCTTCCACGGCCCGCTCGAGGCTCGAGTCGAGCTGTTGCACCTGATTCATGACGCTCTGAGCCTCGGCCTGCTTGGACGCGATCGTCGGATCGCCGACGGCCGGCGTCGCCGCCAGCGCGGCTGCGAAGCACGAGAGAATGACTGCCGGCGCCGTACGTTTAATCGAGCGGCGAATCGTTCCGGTCGCTGGGCTCGATCGGCGCCCCGGGAGGGGCCGGTTCGTCACAAGTTCGGCACCCTAGCAACGAGGTCGGACACCCGCAACCCGCCCTCGCAGGCCGAGACCTCGCATTTCGAGGCGCCGACGCAACCGCAGAAAGGCTCTGCTAGGTTCCCGCCCCGTGCCGGCGGACCCGACCACCCGGCGCGCGCGCCTTGTTGTCCTCGTCGCGTGCTCCTTCGCCGCGTTTGGCCTCGTACTGCCGGCCAGCGGGGCGGGGTCCGGATCCTCGCTCCGTGAACGAGCGCAGCAACTGACGCAGGAGAACAACGCGATCGCCTCGCGGTCGCGAGCAGCGGTCCTGACCCTGTACTCCCTCGACAGCCGGCTCGCGCGGACGCAGGCGCGGCTTGCTTCGCTGCGCTCGCAGGCCGAGGCGGTCGACCGCGAGGCCGCATCGACGCGCCGCCAGCTCGCGATCGCAAAGCGCCTCTTCGCCGCCTCGCAGAGCAACCTCGCCGTTCGCCTTCGCTCCGTCTACGAACAGGGCAACTCCGACCCGCTGGCGATCGTTCTCGGCGCGAAGACGCTCGACGACGCGCTCACTGCTCTGGAGACGGCCAAGTCGGCCGCGGCGACCGATCGCGCGATCGTGAAACGGGCGCGCCTGGGGCGCGATCGATACATCGCTCTTCGGCACCGGCTCGCGGTCCGGGCGAAGGAGCTGCGCGGTTTAGAGGCGAGCGCCTCCGCGGCGGCAAGCGCTCTCGCCTCGGCGAAGGCCGGACGGATCGCCTACCTCCAACAGCTGGCATCTCAGCGAAGCCTCAACGACGCGGAGATTGGGTCGCTGGAGTCGCGCGCGCAGTCGATCGAGGCGCAGGCCCGTCGGGTCGCCGTCGCGCAGACGGCTCGCCCCGAAGCCGTTGTGCCTGCAGCGCCGGCGCCTGGCCCCACGGGAGCGGGAACGCTCACCGTGACGGCGACGGCCTACACGTTGCAGGGCCAGACCGCCACAGGGGCTCCCGTCGGCTACGGCGTCGTGGCGGTCGATCCAAGCGTGATTCCGCTGGGAACGCGGATGACGATTCCCGGCTACGGCGAAGGAGTCGCCGCGGACACAGGGGGCGCCATTCAGGGTGCGACCATCGATCTCTGGTTCCCGACCTCCGCCGAGGCCGCCGCGTGGGGCCGGCGGACGGTCACGATCACGTTGCACTGACTAGACTTCTCGGTCGCGGCGAAACCCCTGGAGGGGAAGGGGCGAGGAAGGTGACCGAACAGATCGAGTCGAGGACGATTCCGGAGCAGGCCAGCCCTCGCGTTCTCCTCGTCGACGATCACGACCTCTTCCGGACCGGGCTACGCAACCTGCTCGAGGAGGAAGGTGTCGACGTCGTCGGCGAGGCGGCGGCCGGCGACGAGGCGCTCCGGCACGTTCGCGAGCTTCAACCCGACGTCGTCGTCATGGACCTGAACATGCCGGGGATGACCGGGGTCGAGGCGACGAAGAAGATCATCGCCCACGCACCCCTGACGCGCGTCGTCGTGCTGACCATCTCCGATCAGGACGGGGACGTGATGGAGGCGATCTTCGCAGGGGCGTGCGGCTACCTGCTCAAGGACGCCTCGATCGAGGACGTGATGCGGGGAATCCAGTCCGCGGCGATCGGCGAATCGCTGATCTCCCCCACGATCGCCGGCAGGGTGCTCGAGAGGATCCGGGCCGCGACCGCGTCGCCCGACGCCGAGGAGGCGATCCGAGCCGAGCTCTCGGAACGGGAGATCGAGGTCCTGAAGCTAATCGCGAACGGCAAGGACAACGCTCAGATCGCCGGCGACCTGCACATCAGCCCGAAGACGGTCAAGAACCACATCTCCAACATCCTGATGAAGCTTCAGATCGACAACCGCATCCAGGCCGCGGTGTACGCGGTCAGGAGCGGGATCGTCTAAGCGGCCGCCGACACGCGGCGCCGCGCGGTCGCCAACAGCGCGCGGAGTTGCCTCAGGTCGACCGAGGCGCGGCTCAGCCGCAGCGAGAGCTCGGCTAGCTCGTCGGCCTTGAGCTCGCGATCGCGCGCGCTCATCTGCGCCGCGATCTTCCCGATTCGGCGTTCGATTCGCAGCTGCTCGGCCTCGAGCGAGTGCGCACGTGCATACCCGTCGGTGAGCGTCCGCTCGAACTGCGCACGCGTCTTCTCGTCGCGCGCCGGCGGAGCGTCGATCAGGGCAGCGAGCTGCTCGCACAGCGTGCCGAAGTCAATGCCCGCAGCGGAGGTCACCACACGATTATCTCCCGGCTATCCTCCGGCTTCATGGGCCGCCCGGACTATCTTCGGCACGCCTGAGGCCCATGCGGCTCGACTCGGCCCGTACTGGTCCCAACAATGCACCGCTGCGCACAGGCCTCGCCGTCCTAGTCGCCTGCGCGGCTGCTGCGGTCGCGTTTCCTGGCGCCGGGGCGATGGGCTCGTCGAGCTCGAAGCCGCTCACGCAACGACTCGCCCGGGCTCTGGCGGTGCCGCACCTACGCGTGGCGCAGTCCGCCGCGGTCGCGCTCGACCTGACCACGGGGACGGCGGTCTTCGAGCGTCACACCGGGCTATCGCTCGTCCCCGCTTCGAACGAGAAGCTGGCGGTCACCTACGCCGCCCTCGCGACGCTCGGGCCCGACTACCAGATCGAGACCGACGTCCTCGGCCAGGGCCAGCTCGTCGGGACGACGTGGCGAGGTTCGCTCGTCCTGCAGGGACACGGCGACCCGACGCTCAGCCGCGCAGACCTGAGCACGCTTGCCCGGCAGGTGCGCGCGGCCGGAATTCGCAAAGTCGCGGGGCCCGTCCTGGGCGACGAGTCGTACTTCGACTCACGCCGGACGGCGCCGGGCTGGAAGCCTTCCTTCTACATTCACGAATCGGCCCCGCTCTCGGCGCTGACCGTCGACCGGACGTGGTTCCACACCCATCATTCCCGTGCTCCCGCAGCCGCTGCGGCCGCGCTGTTCAAGGATGCTTTGCGCGCCCAGGGTGTCTTCGTCACCGGCCGCGCCCTCAGGGGCACGGCGACTGTGGACGCGCTAGAGCTCGGCGACGTGCTTTCGCCGCCGCTCGCCCAGCTCGTGCGGTTCATGGACCGCGAGAGCGACAACTTCACGGCGGAATTGCTCTTGAAGCAGATCGGCGCCTCGACCGGAGCCGTCGGCACGACAGCCGGCGGCGCTGCTCAGGTACGGATAGCTCTGGCTGCCGCGGAGGTTCCACTGTCTGGGGTCCGGATCGTCGACGGCTCCGGGCTCTCTCCACTCGATCGCCTGACAGCTCGCGCGATCGTCGGGATACTCGGCGCCGCCTGGAACGATCCCACGATCAAGACGCCGTTTGTCTCGGCGCTTGCGGTGGCGGGGCGGAGCGGCACCTTGAAGGACCGCCTGCGGCGGCCGCCCGCGCGAGGCGTCGTGCTCGCCAAGACGGGCACGACCTCGCTGGCCTCCGCGCTCTCCGGTTATGTCCGGCAGCGCTACGCCTTCTCGGTGCTGCAGAACGGGCGGCCGGTGTCGCGCTTCTGGGCGCGGCGCGCCCAGGACCGATTCGCCGCAGTGCTGGCGGCGCACTGACGCGCTCGCCGGCGCCGCGAGATTGGAGAATCACGTACCCAGTAGCTTTTCGAGCGCCTGCTCGTCGAGGATCTGCACACCCGCCTTCTGCGCCTTCGCGAGCTTCGAACCGGGGTTCTCGCCTGCGATCACACCGGTCGTCTTCTTCGATACCGACTCGCCGACCTTCGCCCCGAGCGCCTCGAGACCGGCCTTTGCCTCTTCGCGCGTATAACCGTCCAGGGTGCCCGTGATCACGTAACTCTGGCCGCTGAGCGGGCCCTCGACCGGACGCTCCTCGTCACCGGCCTGCATCCGTAGACCAAGCTCGCGCAGCTCCCCCACGAGCCTACGGTTCGCTTCGTCCTCGAACCACTCGGCGATCGAAGCCGCGCGATCCGGGCCGATCCCCTCGATCGCCTGCAGCTCCTCCACCATCGCCTCGAGCAAGCGGTCGATCGTACCGAGCTCTCGAGCCAGCACGCCGGCGGTGACGCCGCCGACGTCGGGGATGTTGAGTCCGTAGAGGACTCGGCGAAACGGAATCTCCTTCGACCGCTCGATCGCGGCGATCACGTTCGAAGCGCTCTTCTCCTGGAAGCCGTCGAGGTCGAGCAGCTGCTCCTTCGCCAGGCGGTAGAGATCCGGGACGGAGCGAACGAGACCCGCGTCCCAGAGCCGACGGACGAGCTGCTCGCCGACGCCCTCGATGTCCGCGGCCGCCATGACCCAGTTGTTGAGCGTTTCGATCCCGCGAGACGGGCAGTCGCGGTTGGGGCAGCGGTGCATCGCCTCGCCCTCCGGCTTGACGACGTTCTCTCCGCAAAGCGGGCACTTCTTCGGCATCCGGAATTCCCTCGTCCCCGGCTGATGAGCGCCGGCGGGGCCGACCACCTGCGGAATGACGTCCCCTGCCCGCTGGACGATGACGACGTCGCCCTCGCGAATCTGCTTGCGGTTGATGTCTTCCTCGTTGTGGAGCGTGGCCCGGGAGACGGTGACGCCGCCGACCTCGACCGGCTCCAACATTGCCCACGGGTTAAGCGCGCCGGTGCGTCCGACGCGAATCGCGATCTTGAGGAGCTTCGTCTGCGCCGTCATCGGCGCCCACTTGAACGCGCGAGCCCAGCGAGGCCGCTCGTGGAGTGAGCCGAGCCGTGCCTGCTGCTCGTGCGAGTCGACCTTGATCACGATCCCGTCGATCTCGTAGTCGAGCTCCGCGCGCCGCACCTCCCACTCCTGGCACGCCTTCATCACGCCTTCGATCGACTCCAGCCGCTCCGCGTAAGGATTCGTGCGAAAGCCATGGTCGCGCAGCCACTCGAGCGTCTCGAAGTGCGTCGCGGTTTCGAGGCCGTCGCGTCGGCCGACGCCGTAGATCCAGATCGACAGCGGCCGTGCGGCCGTGATCGACGAGTCCTTCTGCCGGAGGGAGCCCGCCGCCGCGTTCCGCGGGTTCGGCGCAGTCGCCTTGCCCTCCGAGGCCAGCCGTTCGTTGAACTCCCGGAAGCCGGAGAGCGGCATGTAGGCCTCGCCGCGCACCTCCAACACGCTCGGGGGTTCGTCGCCGGCATCCCTCATTTGCAGGGGGATCGAGCTGATCGTCCGCAGGTTCGGCGTCACGTCCTCCCCCTGGTAGCCGTCGCCCCGGGTCGCGCCGCGCGCAAACGTGCCTCGCTCGTACACGAGGTTGATCGCGGAGCCGTCGATCTTCGGTTCGATCACGTACGCGACGGCCTCGTCCGAGTCGAGGCGTTTCTGGACGTCATCGGCCCACTTCGCGAGCGCCTCGTCGGTCGTCACCTTGTCCAGCGACCCCATCGGGGTCAGGTGCCGCGACTTCTCGAACTTGTCCGAAGGAGGTGCCCCGACCCGCTGGGTCGGAGAGTCGGGCGTGATCAGATCTGGATGGTCGTCCTCGAGCGCCTTCAGCTCGTCGTAGAGGCGATCGTAAGCCGCATCCGAGATCTCCGGGTCGTCGAGAACGTGGTAGCGGTAGAGGTGGTGGTTCAGCTCGCTACGGAGCTCGTCGAGCCGCATCTGGACGTCCTTGAGGGCTGGAGCCGCCATCGAGCTGATGCTAGCGACGCCGGCTCAGGCCTCTAAAGACCATGGCCGGGGTCTGACCCCGGCCATGTCAGTAATGGACACCGATGAGATACAGGCCCCACGGCGGGGCGGTCGAGCCCGCCTCGGCTCGGTCGCGTCCTTCGAGCAACGCGGCCAGCTCGTCCGGAGAGCGCTCGATCATCGTTCCGACGAGCGCGCGGACCATGTGGCGCAGGAAGCTGTCGGCGGTGATCTCGAGCTCGAGCGCGTCGCCGCGGCGGTGCCAGACCGCGCTCTCGACCGTTCGCGTGAAAACCCGGTGCCTGGTCTCCGCGGGGGTTAACGCACGGAAATCGTGCTCGCCGAGGAGTGCCTCCACCGAGTCTGCGAGCCCCTCCTCGTCCAGTGGCCGCGGGTACCACCAGCTCCGCCGGGCCTCGAACGGCGACGGCGACCGCCGCCGGTAGATGCGGTAGCGGTAGCTGCGCGCCCGCGCGGAGCGGCGGGCATGGAACTCTGCGGCAACCGGCTCGACCGCGGTCGCCGCCACGTCGGCGGGAAGCTCCGCGTTCAGCGCCTCGGCCGCGCGTTCGGGGGGCGGCCCACCCTCCGCTTCGAGGCTGGCCACCTGCGCGAGGGCATGCACCCCCGCATCGGTCCGGCCTGCGACCGCGAGGTCGCTCCAGCTCGAGAAGACGCGGTCGAGCGCCTCGCGGATCGTGCTCTCCACGGTTCGCAGCCCTGGCTGAGCCGCCCAGCCGCGGAAGTCGGTTCCGTCGTACTCGAGCGTCAGTTTCAACCGCACGTCAGGGGATCCTGACGTCTGTTGTCAGGACTGCCTTATGATAAGAGCACTTGCACACCGCTTGGTAAACTCTAACCAGTGAGCGACCGTCAAGCCTTCCTCCTGCAGCGTGTGCAGCCGGCGATGACCGGCCTGATCGACGGCTCGCTCTCGACGCTGGCGCCGATCTTCGCCGTCGCGCTTGCCACCCACGAACCACACGTGGCCTTCTACGCGGGTCTCGCCACGGCGATCGGGGCGGCGATCAGCATGGCCTTCTCCGAGGGCCTCTCGGATACGGGAGAGTTCACGGGCCGAGGCAACCCGTTTGTTCGGGGATCGATCACGGGCGGCGGCACGTTCCTCGGCGGGATCCTCCACACGCTGCCGTTCCTCATCCCCCACTACCGCGTCGCGATCATCTCGGCGATCGTGGTCGTCGGCTTCGAGCTGGTGACGCTCGCCTGGCTGCGGTGGCGCTACTTCGAGGTGAGTTTCGTGCGCGCGCTCGCGACCGTCACGCTGGGCGGCGTCGTAATCGCGGCGGTCAGCGCCGGGCTCGGCAGCGCGGCGTAGGCCCGCTACTGTGCCGAGCCCGAGCCGGGCACGTAGTCGACCAGCTCGAGATAGGCCATCTCTGCGGCGTCGCCCTGGCGAGGGCCGAGCTTGACGATCCGCGAGTAGCCGCCCGGCCGGTCGGAGAATCGCGGCCCGACCTCGCTGAAGAGCTTGTGAACCACGTCCTGCGAGCGCAGGAACTTCAAGGCCTGCCGCCTGGCCGGCACGCCGCCGCGCCGGCCAAGCGTGATCATCTCCTCCGCGACGGGGCGGACCTCCTTCGCCTTGGCGACAGTGGTCTTGATTCGGCCGTGCTCGATCAGGGCTGCGGTCAGGTTGGCGTAGAGCGCCTTCCGGTGGGCGGAGTCGCGCCCGAGCTTTCTGCCGGCCCGCTGGTGGCGCACGGCTCTAGGCGCCCCCGCCGCCGCCATTCTCGCCGCGCAGGGTCAGGCCGTGCGTAGCGAGTGTCTCCTTGACCTCTTCGATCGACTTCTTCCCGAAGTTCGGGATCGCAGCCAGCTCGTTCTCGGTCTTGACGACGAGGTCGCCGATCGTCTCGATCCCGACGCGCTTGAGGCAGTTGTAGGAACGGACGCCGAGCTCGAGCTCCTCGATCGGAAAGTTCTCCATCCCGTGCGCGAGCGCGGGCTCGATGCCTGCGCCGCCGTCCGTCGCGGCTGCCGCCTCGCCGAAGCCCTCGATCCGGTCGAGATCGGTGAAGATCGCAAGCTGGCGGATCAGGATCTCGGCGGCCTGGCCGATCGCGTCGCGGGGATCGAGCGAACCGTCGGTCGTGACGTCGAGGATCAGCTTGTCGTAGTCGGTCCGCTGCCCGACACGCGCGGCCTCGACGTCGTACGAGACGCGCCGCACCGGCGAGAAGATCGAGTCGACCGGGATGACGCCGATCGTGTAGTCGGGCCCGCGATTCAGCTCCGCCGGCACGTAGCCTCGGCCGCGGCCGATCGTCAGCGTCACCTCGAGCTTGCCCTTGTCGGACAGGTTTGCGATCTCGAGGTCGGGATTCAGGATCTCGAGCTCCGCGGGCGCCTCGATGTCCTTGGCCGTGACGGTCCCAGCTCCCCGCTTCGTCAGGCGCACCTCGATCTCCGGCGAGTCGCCGTGCAGGCGCGCGATCAGATTCTTGAAGTTGAGGAGGATGTCGGTGACGTCCTCACGGACGCCCGGCAGGGTCGTGAACTCGTGCGCGACGCCCTCGATCTTGACCGAGGTGACGGCGGCGCCCTCGAGCGATGAGAGCAGCACCCGGCGCAGCGAGTTGCCGAACGTGTAGCCGAAGCCGCGATCGAGCGGCTCGATCTGGAAGATCCCCCGGTTCTCGTCGATCTCCTCGTGGACGATCTTCGGGATCTGGAACTCCATCAAACTGGTACGGACTGCCATTTACTTCCCTTCCTTGCGGTTGTGCCTGCTGGGACGCGTAGCGATTTCTGGTTACTTGCTGTAAAGCTCGACGATGAGCGATTCCTGGACGGGCGTGTCGATCTCCCCGCGCTCCGGCAGCTTCAGGATCTTGCCCGTCAAGCCGTCGTGGTCGGCCTGGAGCCAGGGCGCCACGGACGCGGTGAGGTCGGTGGCGTCTCGGATCACCTGCTCGGCCGAGCTTCCCGGCGCCATCGAGACGATGTCGTCCGGCTTGACCTGGTAGCTCGGAATGTTGACGCGGCGGCCGTTGACGTGGAAATGGCCGTGACGGACGAGCTGCCGGGCCTGTGCGCGCGAGGCGGCGAAGCCGAGTCGGTAGACGACGTTGTCGAGGCGCGTCTCGAGCATTCGCAGCAGCTCCTCGCCGGTGACGCCCGAGCCCTTGGCCGCCTTCGTGTAGTAGGTGCGGAACTGCTTCTCGAGCAGCCCGTAGTAGCGGCGCGCCTTCTGCTTCTCGCGCAGCTGCAACAGGTACTCGCTCTGCTTGATCCGACCGCGCCCATGCTCACCCGGCGGGTACGAGCGGCGCTCGATCGCGCATTTCTCGGTCAGGCAGCGCTCGCCCTTGAGGAAGAGCTTCATTCCCTCGCGGCGACAGATGCGGCACTTGGGGCCGGTGTCTCGCGCCATCAGACCCTCCGCCTCTTCTTGGGTCGCACGCCGTTGTGAGCCTGCGGCGTGACGTCCTTGACGCCGAGGATCTCGAGGCCGGCGGCCTGCAGCGAACGGATCGCGGTTTCCCGGCCCGAGCCCGGCCCCTTGACGAAGACCTCGACCTTCTGGAGCCCGTGCTCCATGCCCTTCCGTGCGCAGGCGTCCGCGGTCACCTGCGCCGCGAACGGCGTCGACTTGCGCGAGCCCTTGAAGCCGGCCGAGCCCGCGGACTCCCACGCGATCACGTTGCCCTCGCCGTCGGTCAGCGAGACGATCGTGTTGTTGAACGACGTCTTGATGTGCGCCTGCCCGATTGCGATGTTCTTGCGAACACGGCGGCGCGTGCGACCGCGGGTCGCCGCTCTGCGCGGAGTGGGAGGCATCAGGTTTTCGTCGCCGCCTTCTTGCCGCGGCCGACTGTCTTCTTCGGACCCTTGCGCGTGCGTGCGTTCGTCTTCGTGCGCTGGCCGTGCACCGGCAGGCCGCGCCGGTGGCGCAGGCCGCGGTAGGCGCCGATCTCCTGCAGGCGCTTGATTGCCTGCTGGCGCTCGCGGCGCAGATCGCCCTCGACCTGGAGGTTGCCGTCGATGTACTCGCGGAGCTTCGTAACCTCTTCGTCGGTCAGGTCCTTGACCTTCTCGTCGGCCGAGAGGCCGAGCTCGGCGCAAACCTTCCGGGCCGTCGGCTGGCCGATCCCGTAGATGTAGGTCAGCCCGATCTCGAGCCGCTTCTGGTTGGGGAGATTGACGCCGGCGATTCTTGCCATCAGTGGGTCTCCTGGTGACGTTGGTGGATGCCTGGGTCACGAGCACCAAGCGATGCTAGGACGCAGGGAGCGTTCGGGCTAGTTAGCCCGGGCGCGACTGAGGACGCCGCAGCGCGCCGCGTGATCGTGGGCCGGGCGCCGCCGAACGTTGCCAGGAGACCCACTACTCCTAGCCCTGCCTTTGCTTGTGTCGAGGGTTCGTGCAGATGACCATGGTTCGACCGTGCCGCTTGATCACGCGGCACCGCTCGCACATCGGCTTGACTGATGCTCGTACCTTCATTTCATCAACGCTCTCTGTAGGTGATTCGACCTCGGGTGAGGTCGTACGGCGACAGCTCCACCTTCACTTTGTCGCCGGGAAGGATGCGGATGTAGTGCTTTCGCATCTTCCCCGAGATCTTCGCCAACACCTCGTGGCCGTCGTCCAGCTTGACGCGGAACATCGTGCTCGGGAGGGCTTCTGTGATCTCGCCTTCGACCTCGATCTTGTCGTCTTGCTTCGCCAATTACCTCGCAGAAACCGCGCCTCATCAGCGCGGTTGTCGGGACACGGAAAAACACGGCTCGCGCCGCGGCTCGTCATGGTAGCAAACCCGCTTCCGCAGGCCGTTTCGCGGCCGTGAGCACTCGCGGGCCCTCCTCGGTCACCGCGACCGTGTGCTCGAAGTGCGCCGAGAGGGAGCCGTCTGCCGAAGAGATCGACCATTCGTCGGCGTGCATCACCACATCCGGCCCGCCGGCGTTGATCATCGGCTCGATCGCCAGGGTCATTCCGGGAAGCAGCTCGGGGCCGCGGCCGGGCGCACCGAAGTTCGGGATCTGCGGGTCCTCGTGGTACGCACGGCCGACCCCATGGCCGACCAGGCTGCGGACGACCGAGAAGCCGGCGCGCTCGACGACGGTCTGGATCGTGTGGCCGATGTCGGACACGTGGTTGCCGACGCGCGCCTGCTCGATTCCTGCGGCAAGCGCCTCCTGGCAGGCGTCCAGCAGCCGCTCGGCCTGGGGCGAAATCTCGCCGACGCCGAACGTGTAGGCGCTGTCGGCGACCAGGCCGTCGAGCGTCACCCCGACGTCGACCGACACGACGTCCCCCGCCTGCGCCCTGTAATCCGTCGGGATGCCGTGCACGATCATCGCGTTCGGCGAGATGCAGAGCGTCGCCGGGTAGCCGCGGTAGCCCTTGGAGGTCGGCGCGCCGCCGCGCTCGCGGATGTAATCCTCGGCCATCCGGTCGAGCTCGAGCATCGAGATTCCCGGCCGGAGCTCCTCTCCGATCATCGCCAGCGTGTCGGCAACGACCGCCCCCGCCCGGGCCATGCCCTCGATCTCGGCCTCGGACTTGCGGATGATCATCGACGGCCGCCCTTCGTCCGGGCCGTCATCTAACCGCCACCTGCTCGAGCGCGGCCTGAATCTCGGCGAAGACCTCGTTCGGGGTCCCGTCCGCATGGATGGGCACGAGGCTGCCCTGGGCGCGGTAGTGCTCGATCAGCGGCTCCGTCTCTCGATGATAGAGCTCCAGGCGCGTCCGGATCGCCTCCGGCGTGTCGTCGGGGCGCCCCTCCTCTCGTGCCCGCTTGAGCAAGCGCTCGATGCAGATCTCGTCCGAAACCTGGAGCGCGAACACGATCGTCAGCTCCCGGCCGATCTCCCGCAGCATCGTGTCGAGGGCATCGGCCTGCGGCGTCGTCCGCGGGAAGCCGTCCAGAACGAAACCGTAGGTCGCATCGGGCTCTTCCAGCCGCTCCCGGATCAGCTCGATCATCAGCTCGTCCGGGACGAGCTCCCCTCGCTCGAGGATTGGCCCGACCTGCCGACCGAGCGGCGTACCCGCCGCGATCCCGGTGCGCAGCATGTCCCCGGTGGCGATGTGCGGGATCCCATATTCGGCCGAGATTCGCTTGGCCTGCGTTCCCTTGCCGGACCCCTGCGGCCCGAGCAGCAGAATTTTCACCTATCTGAGGAAGCCTTCGTAGGAGCGCATCATCATCTGCGACTCCATCTGGCGCATCGTGTCGAGCGCGACGCCGACGACGATCAGCACAGACGTGCCGCCGAGGGCGCGCGAGGTTGCCTGCGAGAAGCCGCCGTAACGGATGAAGAGGCTGGGAAGCACGGCAACGGCGGCGAGGTAGAGCGAGCCCGGCAGCGTCAGCCGGGTCAGTACGCGGTCGAGGTACTGCGCCGTCGGCGGTCCCGGACGGATGCCGGGGATGTAGCCGCCGTACTTGCGGAGGTTGTCGGCCTGGTCGACCGGGTTGAACTGGACCGCGGTATAGAAGTAGGTGAAGACGACGATCAGGACCGCCTCGGTGAGCAGATAGCCCCAGCTCGAAGGCTGGAAGTGACGGTTGACGAAGCTCTGCGTAGCGGGCACGAACTCGGCGACCGTGGGCGGGAAAGCCATCACGGCGGCGGCGAAGATGACCGGGATCACGCCGGCCATGTTCACGCGCAGGGGCATGTACGTCTGCCCTCCGCTCGTCATCCGCCGGCCGACCATCTGCTTGGCGTACTGGATCGGAATCCGACGCTGGCCCTCCTGGATGAAGACCACCGCGACGACGATCGCGATCGCCACGATCGGGAAGAACAGCTTCTCCATCGGGCCGCCGTTGTACCAGGCGACCACGCCCGCGGGAGCCGTCGCCAGGATCGAGGCGAAGATCAGCAGGGAGATCCCGTTGCCGATCCCGCGCTTCGTGATCAACTCGCCCATCCACATGAGCACGGTCGTCCCCGCCGTGAGCGTGACGACGATCAGGACGAGGCGGCCCGAGTTGGCGGTCAGCACGCCTTCCCGCTTGAACAGGAACGCATAGCCGGTCGACTGGGCGGCCGCGAGCGCAACGGTCAGGTAGCGCGTGTACTGGTTGATCTTGGCCATCCCGGCCTCGCCCTCTTTCTGCAGCTCCTCGAGCTTCGGGATCACGACCGTCAGGAGCTGGAGGATGATCGAGGCGGTGACGTACGGCATGATCCCGAGCGCGAAGATCGAGAACCGGGAGAGGGCCGAGCCGGAGAACAGGTTCAGCAGGCCCAGGATCGAGCTACCCCGCCCGCCGGAGCCGAAGAAGTCCTGGATCGACTGCGAATCGACGCCCGGGGCCGGCATGAAGGAACCGAGCCGGTAGAGGCCGAGGATCAAAGCTGTGAACAGCACCCGGCGACGCAGCTCCGGGACGCGCCATGCGTTGGCGAGCCAGGAGAACATCTAGGCCTCCCCCTCTTCCTCCGCCGGCTGCTCGGGCTCGGCAGACTCCGGCGACTCCACCTGCTCTTCCTCCGTCTGTGGGGGCTCCGGCTCCGCCTGCGGGACCTCGGCTCGCTGACGCCGCTTCGGCTTCCGCGGTTCGGGCTCGCCTCGGAGCCAGGTAATCGAGCCACCCGCCTTCTCGATCTTCTCGCGAGCGCTCTTCGAGAAGTTGTGCGCGCTGACCGAGAGCTGCTTCGAGAGATCCCCGTGGCCGAGGATCTTCAGGTCGTACTTCGTATTGCGGATCAGACCCCGTTCGGCGAGCGTCTCGGGGGTGACCTCGGCGCCGGTGTCGAAGCGCTCCAGGTCCCGCACGTTGACGGCAACCGTCCGCGTGCGGTGCGGGCCCATCGGCATTGCGTCCTTCGAGTACGGGCCTCGCTGCTTGCCCAGCCGCATGTAGATCGGCATCTGGCCACCCTCGAAGCCGGCGCGCATCTTGTGCGAGCCGGAGCGCGCCTTTTGGCCCTTCAAGCCGCGCGTCGAGTAGCGGCCCTTGCCAGAGCCCAGGCCGCGGCCGACGCGCTTGCGATCCTTGCGCGCCTGCGCGGGCTTCAGGTTCGACAGGTTGAGCTTCTCGGGCATGGCTAAGCGTCCTCGACCTTCACAAGGTGGCGGACCTTCCTGAGCATACCGGCGAGCTGCGGGCTCTCCGAGTGCTCCGCCGAGCGGCCGATCTTGCCCAGGCCGAGCGCGCGGAGGGTGCCGCGGTGGCGCTCGCTCTGGCCGATCTGGCTACGCGTCTGCGTGATCTTCAGCTTGGCCATTGGTTGGTTACTCCGCGGGCGCTTCGACCGAAGCCTCGGCGCCTTCGTGCGGCTCTTCCGCGTTCATTGTTACGGGCGCGTCCGGTTCGGGGGTCTCCGGCTTCCTCACGGGGATCGGCAGCACTTGCGAGACGGTCAGTCCGCGGGTTTGCGCGACCTCCTCGGGACGGCGCAGGCGCCGAAGGCCGTCGACCGTCGCCTTGAGCATGTTGATCGGATTCGTCGTCCCGAGACTCTTCGCGAGGATGTCGCGGACACCGCCGAGCTCGAGCACGGCGCGGACGCCGCCGCCGGCGATCACTCCCGTTCCCTCGCTCGCCGGCCGCAGCAGCACCCGCGCAGCGCCGAACTCACCCAGGATCTCGTGGGTGATCGTCGTCCCCTGCTTGGGCACGGTAAAGAGATTCTTCTTGGCGTCATCGACGGCCTTCGAGATCGCAAGCGGCACCTCACGCGCCTTGCCGTATCCGACGCCGACCCGGTCGACCTCGTCGCCGATCACGACGAGCGCCGTGAACGAGAACCGCCGGCCGCCTTTGACCACCTTGGCGACGCGGTTGATCTCGACCACGCGCTCCTTGAGCTCGCGTTCTCGCTCGCGTTCGATGACCTGGCGCTCAACGGGGGTGGTGCTCAAAAGATCAAGCCTCCTTCGCGTGCCGCCTCTGCGAGCGCCTTCACGCGTCCGTGGTACAGGTAGCCGCCGCGGTCGAAGACAACCGTCTCGACGTTCGCCTGCTTGGCCTTCTCGGCCAGCTGCTTGCCGACCTCGGCTGCCTGCTTCGTCTTGTCGCCTTTGAACGACTTCTTCAGGTGGAGCCAGCTCGCCGCGGCCAGCGTCTTGCCCTCGACGTCGTCGATGAGCTGCGCCTCGATCCCCGTGTTCGAACGGAAGACGACGAGACGAGGCCGCTCGGCCGTGCCGTGGACCTTGCCGCGAACACGCCGGTGACGGCGTGCACGGGCCTGGGGCTTGGTTAGAACTGCCATTACGCTCGCTTTCCGACCTTCCGCCGCACGTACTCGCCTTCGTATCGGATTCCCTTGCCCTTGTACGGCTCGGGCGGGCGCACCTTTCGCACCTCGGCGGCGATCTCGCCGACCTGCTGCTTGTCGATTCCCTTGACGAGGACGGACGTCTGGTCGGGGACCTCGAAGGAGATCCCCTGCGGCGGCTTCACGACGACCGGATGCGAGAAGCCGACGTTGAGCTCGAGGTCGCTGCCACGCAGCGTCGCCCGGTAGCCGACGCCCTGCAGCTCGAGCCGTTTCTCGAATCCCTTCGTGACCCCTTCGACCATGTTCGCGATCAGCGATCGAGTGAGCCCGTGCAGTGCGCGATCGTCGCCGCGCTCGGTCGGGCGCTTGACGAGGAGGTTGCCGTCGTCCTGCTCGATCTGCATCCGCGCCGGCACGTTCTGCGAAAGCTCGCCAAGCGGGCCGTTCACCTGTACGCGACCAGGCGAAATTGCCACGTTCACACCGCTAGGCAATTCGATTGGCTGTTTTCCGATCCGGGACACGACTCAGAGCCTTACCAGATGAAGCAAATGACCTCGCCGCCCACGCCCTGTTCCTGGGCGGTGCGGCTCGTGATCAGGCCGTTGGAGGTGGACAGGATCGCGACGCCCATGCCGCCGAGCACGCGGGGGAGCCGGTCCTTGCGCGCGTAGATGCGGCGCCCGGGCTTCGAGATGCGCTTGAGGTTCGTGATCACGCGCTCGCGGCTGCGGCTGTACTTGAGGTCGATGACAAGCGTCTTGTAGGAGGCGCCGTTCTCGATGTGATAGTCCCGGATGTAGCCCTCCTCCTTGAGCAGGCGGGCGATCTCCTCCTTGATCCGCGAGTTCGGCATCTCCACGTGGTCGTGGAGCGCCCGATTCGCGTTCCGGATTCGGCTCAACATGTCGGCGATGGGGTCGGTCAACATAGGCTTCTCCTCTATCTCCCGAGCGACGCGATCGGGACAAAACAACTCGATGGAAAATGCGCAGCATTTTTCATCGCTTACCAGCTCGACTTGGTCATGCCCGGGATCGCGCCCTCGTGGGCGAGCTCGCGCAGGCAGATGCGGCAGAGACCGAACTTGCGATACACGGCGCGCGGCCGGCCACAGCGCCGGCAGCGAGTGTAGTTGCGCACGTTGAACTTCTGCGGGCGCGAGGCCTTGACGACCAGGGATTTCTTAGCCACTAGCTTCTTCTCCTTCTGCTTCCTCGCCGCCTCCGGCTTCCGCCATGCCGGGGAAAGGCATGCCGAGGCCGCGCAACAGCGCCTCCGCCTGCTTGTTGTCCTTCGCCGTCGTCGTGATCGCCACGTCGAGGCCGCGGATCGTGTCGACGTCGTCGTAGTTGATCTCAGGAAAGATGATCTGCTCGCGGATTCCAAGCGAAAAGCCGCCCCGCCCGTCCAAGGACCGCGTGCTGAGGCCGCGGAAGTCGCGGATCCGCGGGAGCGCGATCGAGATCAGCCGGTCGAGAAACTCCCACATGCGTGCGCCGCGCAGCGTCACCCGCACGCCGACCGGCATCCCCTCGCGCAGCTTGAAGCTCGCGATCGACTTGCGGGCGCGACGCACCTGTGCGCGCTGCCCTGCGATGGTGGTCAGCTGATCGAGCGCGTTCTCGAGGACCTTCGCCTCGGTCTTCGCGTCGCCGATGCCCATGTTCAGCGTGATCTTCCGGAGACGCGGGACGTCCATCAGCGAGGAGACGCCGAGCTGATCCTTGAGCTGCGGGCGGAGCTCTTGCTCGTAGCGCTCCTTCAGGCGCGGCTGGTAGCCGTTGGCGCTGGATTTCCGTGCCCGGGCCACTATTTGTCGATCTCCTCGCCGCAGTCGGCTCGCTTGCAGACGCGGACGTGCAGCTGCTTGTCCTTGACGGTCTTCGCCTTCATCCCGATCCGCGTCGGCCGGTTGCAGGTCGGGCAGACGACCATCACGTTGGCGACAGGCACCGGCGCGGCCTTCTCGATCACGCCGCCGGGCGTCATCTGCGTGCCCCCCATCCGGCTCGAATCGCGCATCGGCTTGGGCCGCGTGTGGCGCTTGACCGTGTTCAGGTTCTCGACGATCACGCGGCGCTCGGCCGGCCGTGAGTCGAGGACCCGGCCCTGCTTGCCGCGGTCCTTGCCCTTGATCATGTGGACGAGGTCGCCCTTCTTCACTTTCATCTTCGTTGTCACTTCACAACACCTCTGGGGCTAGGGAAACGATCTTCATGAAATTTCTCTCGCGTAGTTCACGGGCGACCGGCCCGAAGATGCGGGTGCCGCGTGGATTGTTCGCGTTGTCGATGATCACGGCAGCGTTCTCGTCGAAGGCGATCGACGTGCCGTCGTCGCGGCCGAACGGCTTGCGCGTCCGCACCACCACCGCCTGGACGACCTCGCCCTTCTTGATCGCGCCCTGAGGGGTCGCGGTCTTGACGGTCGCCGTGATCACGTCGCCCACGCGAGCGTAGCGGCGCTTCGACCCGCCCTTGACACGGATGCAGAGGATCTCGCGGGCCCCGGTGTTGTCGGCGACGCGCAAACGGGACTCCTGCTGGATCACTGACGGCCTCCTGCCGTACGGGCCGCGCGGTACACGGTCGTCATTTGGCTACCTCGACAATCTCGGCCAGGCGCCAGTTCTTCGTCTTGGACAGCGGTCGGGTCTCGACGATCCGGACGACATCTCCCACCTTGGCCTGATTCTGCTCGTCGTGGGCGTGGAACCTGGTCGAGCGGCGGACGACCTTCTTGTACTTCGGATGCGCCTTCACGGCATCGACGCGCACGACGATGGTCTTGTCCATCGCGCTCGAGACGACAACACCCCGACGCTCCTGGCTGCGTCCCCGCGGATGCTCGGGCTTGGGCTGGCGCGTGATCGGCTTGCGCTCGGCCGGCCGCTCGCGCCTCGGCTTCGAATGCCGATGGCGTAGCGAGCGCGGCAGCCGCTTCCGCTTTTTCTTCGGGACAGACTGCTCGGCCGCAGGGGCCGCGGGCTCGGTCGCCGGAGCCTCGGCGACGGGCGCCTCCTCGGCGGGCTCCTCAGCAGCGGGCTCCTGAGCAGCGGGCTCTTCGGCAGCCTGTTCCTCAGCCGCGGGTTCCTCCGCCGCAGGCGCTTCGGTCGACGCTTCTTCGGCGGCAGGCTCCTCCGCTGCAGGCGCTTCCGCCGGGGGCTCTTCGGCGACAGGCTCCTCCGCTGCAGGCTCTTCAGCCGCAGGCTCCTGCGATTCGGCCGCAGGGGCGACCGGGCCTTCCGGAGCGGACACCGTTTCCTCGGCCGGCTCTTCGACCTGCTCGTTCTCTGTTTGCTCGTTCTGTTCTTCGTCAGCCATTCGTCACTCGATTCGCGTTCGCTTCTCGTTCGGTCCGGACGGTCAGGATGCGGGCGATCTCGCGCTTCGCCAGCCTGAGCCGCGTGGTGTTCTCGAGCGCGCCTGTCGCGCCCTGGAAACGCAGGTTGAACAGTTCCTGCCGCCGGTCGGCGAGCTGGATCTCCAGCTCCTCGTCGGTCAGATCCCTCAGGTCCCTAGCTCGCAAAGAGATTCGCCTCCCGTTTGACGACCTTCGTCTTGATCGGCAGCTTCCGGCCGGCGAGCCGGAGCGCCTCCTTGGCCAGCGGCTCGGGCACTCCCGCGAGCTCGAACATGACCCGGCCCGGCTTGATCACCGCGACCCAGTGCTCGGGTGCGCCTTTGCCCGACCCCATCCGGGTCTCCGCAGGCTTCTGCGTCACCGGCTTGTCCGGGAAGACGTTGATCCAGACCTTGCCGCCGCGGCGGATCTTGCGCGTCATCGCGATCCGGGCAGCCTCGATCTGGCGGTTCGTCACCCAGCCGTTCTCGAGCGCCTTCAGGCCGAAGTCGCCCGCCTGCACCGCCGTCTGGCCCTTGGCGAAGCCGCGCCGGCGGCCTCGCTGGTATTTGCGGAACTTCGTTTTCTTCGGCAGGAGCATCTAGCCCTCGTCCTTTTTCGTCTCCGGCTTGGCGGCCGGCTTCTTGGCGGCCCGAGCTTTCTTCGCGGGGGATTTCTTCGTCGTCGGCGTCTTGCCGCTGGACGCCCTTGCCTTCGGCTTCTCGGCGCTCTCGTCGCCGGACTGGTCGAGCTTCGTCGGGTCTTCGTGCATCTGCTTCTGGGTCGTCGTATCGGGTGCATCCGCGACGGCCGCCGGGGTTTCCTCGACCTGCGGCTCGATCACCGGCTGCTCACGTCCCTCCGCGGAGACGCCCTGCTCGTCCGTCCGCGGCTGCTCGACGGTCTCGGCCGGCGCCTCCTCGCGCGGACGGCGCGGCCCACGGCTCTGGCCGCTGCCGCGGCGCGGGCGGCGCTGCCGCACGGGCCCCAACCCTTCGCGGTCGGCTCCCCGGCCGCGGCCGCCCTGGCGGCTCTCTCCGAGACCCTCGGCGCGACCGCCGCGGCGGCGCGCCTGGTCCTGGTCGCCCAGCCGCGTGTCTCCCTGCTGGGCGGCGCTCTCGTAGCCGGAGGGCATGATCTCGCCCTTGTTGATCCAGACCTTGACGCCGATCCGCCCGGTCGTCGTCTTCGCCTCCGCGAAGCCGTAGTCGATGTCGGCGCGGATCGTGTGCAGCGGGACGCGGCCCTCCGAGTAGCTCTCCGACCGACTCATCTCGCCGCCGCCGAGCCGGCCGCCGCACATCACCTTGACGCCCTGGGCGCCGGAGCGGATCGCGGAGGCCAGCGAGCGCTTCATCGCCCGCCGGAAGCTGACCCGGTTCTCGAGCTGCTCGGCGATCGACTGCGCGACGAGCTTGGCGTCGAGCTCGGGCCGCTTGATCTCGTTGATGTTGATGTGCACGGCCTTGCTCGTCATCCCGTGGATGTCCTTACGCAGCGCGTCGACCTCGACGCCGGACTTGCCGATCACGATTCCGGGTCGGGCCGTGTAGATGTCGATCGTGATCCGCTGCGCGTCCTTGCGGATCAGGATGTCCGAGAGCCCCGCGTGCGCGAGCTTGTTGTAGATGTGCTCGCGGATACGGACGTCCTCCTGGAGGAAGTCCGCGAAGTCCTTGTTGCCCGTGTACCAGTTCGACTTCCAGTCGTGGATGACGCCGACGCGCATCCCGCCGGGATGGACTTTCTGACCCATTACGAATCCGAAGAAGTCTGCGACTTCTTCGGAGCCTCCTTTCGAGTGCTCGCGGGCTTGCGCTTCGGCTTCTCCTCGGCGGGGGTTTCGCTCTCCGACGCGGCTTCCGGCTCCTGCCCCGTGGAACTCCCGGGCTTCGCCTCGGCAACATCCGCGCCGGAGGACGGCTGGGCCTTCTCCTCCGTCGGCGGAGCCGCCGGAGCGGCCGGCGGAATGCGAGCCGTCACAGGCCCCGGAACCAGCTTGACGGTGATGTGGCACGTCGGCTTCTTGATCCGCGCGACGCGACCTCGCGCGCGGGCGCGCCACCGCTTCATGACGGGGCCCTCGTCCACGTAGGCGGCGGAGACGACGAGGCTGTCGCCGAGCAAGCCGTGATTCGCCTCGGCGTTCGCGACCGCCGACCGCAGGACCTTCTCGACCTCCCGCGCGGCCGCGCGCTGCGTGAAGGCGAGCACCGTCCGCGCCTCAGGCACGCTGCGGCCGCGGATGTGCTCCGCGACCAGTCGCGCCTTGCGGGGGGACATCCGCACCCACTTCGCCACGGCCTGGACCTCGTGCTGTGTCTCGACGGCGCTCATCGGGCAACCTCGTAAGCGGTTCGTTGGACCGCGAGACGCATTCCGACCCGAGTTCTCCAGCCAAACTGGACGCGTAGCGTGCTCATTACGACCTCTTGACCTCCGTCTTGCGGTCACCTGAATGTCCGCGGAACATCCGCGTCGGCGCGAATTCCCCGAGCTTGTGGCCGACCATCTGCTCGCTGATGAAGACGGGCACGTGCTTGCGGCCGTCGTGAACGGCGATCGTATGCCCGACCATCTCCGGGAAGATCGTCGAGGTCCGCGACCAGGTGCGGATCATTTGCTTGCTGCCCGAGTCGTTCATCCGACTGATGCGGCTCATCAGCCGCTCCTCGACGAACGGGCCTTTCTTGCTTGACCTAGACATCTACCGCTTGTCCTTCCCACGTCTGCGTGCGCGTACGATCAACTTGTCGGATTCCTTGTGCTTGCGGCGCGTGCGCTTGCCGAGCGTGGGCACGCCCCACGGCGTCACAGGGTGGCGGCCGCCCTTCGACTTGCCCTCGCCGCCTCCGTGCGGATGGTCGACGGGGTTCATGGCCGACCCTCGAACGGTCGGACGCTTGCCGCGCCAACGGCTGCGGCCCGCCTTGCCGCCGGTGACGTTCTCGTGGTCGACGTTGCCGACCTGGCCCACGGTCGCGCGACAGGTGAGCGGTACGCGACGCATCTCGCCTGACGGCAGGCGCAGCACTCCATAGCCCTCGTCCTTGGCGACGAGCTGTACGCCCGAGCCGGCCGACCGGGCCATCTTGCCGCCCTGACCGGGCTTCAGCTCGACGTTGTGGACGAGCGTGCCGGTCGGGACGTTCGCCAGGGGCAGTGCGTTGCCCGGCTTGATGTCGGCGCCGGGGCCGGACTCGACGACCGCGCCCACGCGCAGCCTCGCCGGCGCCAGGATGTAGGCCTTCGCGCCATCGGCGTAGTGGAGCAGCGCGATCCTGGCCGACCGGTTGGGGTCGTATTCGATCGCCGCCACCTTCGCCGGGACTCCGTCCTTCACGCGCTTGAAGTCGATCTGGCGGTACTGCCGCTTGTGCCCGCCGCCCTGGTGGCGCCGGGTGATCCGACCGTTCGCGTTTCGGCCACCGCTCTTCATCAGCGGCTCGGTGAGGCTCTTCTCCGGCTCGGTCTTCGTGATCTCGTCGAACGACGAGACCGACATGAAGCGCCGTCCAGGCGACGTCGGTTTGTACCTGCGAATAGCCATCAGGCTTGGGCTCCTTCGAAGATCTCGATCGACTCGCCGGCCTTGATCTGAACGATCGCCTTCTTCCAGCCGGGCTTGCGGCCCTTGACGAGGCCGCGGCGCTTCGGCTTCGAGCGGACCTGGATCACGTTCACGCGCTCGACGTGGACGTCGAACAACTCCTCGACGGCCTGCCGGATCTGCGTCTTGTGCGCGTCCGGATGGACGCGAAACGAGTAGCGGTGGTTGTCCTCGATCTGCTCGTAGCTCTTCTCGGAAACAACAGGCGCCAAGAGCACCTCATTTGGATGCAGACTCACGAGCTAGCCCTCCCCTGCAGCAGCTCGAGCGCGGACTGACTGACGAGGAGCGAACGCGCCCAGACGAGCGCCAAGATCTCGACCTCAGAGGGTGTCACGACCTGAACGTCCGCGAGGTTGCGGAACGACTTGGCGATCCCGGACTGATCCTCTTGGGCGACGACGATCAGAGGCGTCTCCTTCCCCCACGCCTCGACGAGCGCAGCGGCGTCCTTGGTTGAGGGCGCCTCGAAAGAGTCGTCGGCAAGGACGCCGAACGTCCCTTCTTCAGCGTGGGCCGAGAGCGCTGCGCGAAAGGCAGCCTTCCGCTCCTTGCGGTTGACCTTGTGGCCGAAGCTCGTTCTGACGGCGAAGGCGGCGCCGCCCCCGGTCCAGTGCGGCGCACGCGTCGTCCCGGCCCGAGCGCGGCCGGTCCCCTTCTGCCGCCACGGCTTCGAGCGCCCGCCGGCGACGAGCCCGCGACTCTTGACCGCGCGCGTGCCGCCGCGTGAAGCATTCTGCTCTGCCCGTACCGCCTCGTGGACGAGATGAGCCTTGACCTCGGCGCCGAAGACGTCGGCGTCGAGAGTCAGATCCTTCGACTTCTTGCCGGTGCCGTCCAAGATCGGAGCTTTAGGCGCTGCCACGGTGCACCTCCTCCCGAACCTCGACGACGCGGCATCCGCTTGCGGATGCCGCTTGGAGGTCGTGCGGGCGTTGCCCGTACGACCGCCCCAACCCGGTCACACGGTCAGGAGCCACGTTTCACCTCTTCGCGAACCTCCACAATGCCGTTCTTCGGGCCCGGGACTGCGCCCCTGACGAGCAGCAGGTTCTGCTCGAGGTCGACGGAATGCACGGTCAGTCCGACCTGCGTGACGCGCTTGCCGCCGAGGCGGCCGGCCATCTTGATCCCCTTGAACACTCGCGAGGGTGTCGCGGAGGCGCCGACGGAGCCCGGCTTGCGGACGTTGTGCGAGCCGTGAGAGGTCGGGCCCCGGCTGAAGTTGTGCCGCTTGATCGTGCCGGCGAAGCCCTTGCCGATCGAGACGCCCGAGACCTTGACCTTGTCGCCCGGCTCGAAGCTCTCGACCGTGACGGCTTCGCCCTCGGTCGCGCCGGTCAGGCCGCGCAGCTCGAGCAGGTGCCGGTGCGGCGAGACGTTGTTCTTCTTCAGGTGACCAAGCCTGGGCTTCGAAAGCCGGTCCTCGGCAATCTCGCCGTAGGCGACCTGGACCGCGTCGTACCCGTCGACTGCAGCCTCCTTTACCGAGACGACGGGACACGGACCGGCCTCGATCACAGTCACGGGCGTCACCTGTCCGGTCTCCTCGTCGAAGACCTGGGTCATTCCCAGCTTCCTGCCCACGATTCCCTTCATCAGAGCTTGATCTCGATGTCGACGCCGGCTGGAAGGTCCAATCGCATCAGCGAGTCGACGGTCTTCGGGGTCGGCGAATGGATGTCGATCAGCCGCTTGTGCGTGCGGATCTCGAACGCCTCGCGCGAATCCTTGTCCTTGAACGGGCTGCGGATGACGGTGTAGACGTTCTTCTCGGTCGGCAGGGGCACGGGGCCGGTGATGGTGGCGCCGGTTCGCTGGGCCGTCTCGACGATCGACTGCGCCGACCGGTCGAGCTGCGTGTGGTCGTAGCCCTTGAGGCGGATGCGGATCTTCTGTGCCATGCGAACCGACGCCCCGTCGCCTACTGGATGATCTCGGTGACGACGCCCGCGCCGACGGTGCGGCCGCCCTCGCGGATCGCGAAGCGAAGGCCCTGATCCATCGCGATCGGCTGACCCAGCTCGATCTCCATGTTCGTGTTGTCGCCCGGCATGACCATCTCCTGGCCCTCCGGGAG
>Ga0126310_10000041_pt1 | contig 33426 bp, 31 predicted proteins | sample Plot60_FD_92540 | JGI IMG/M metagenome (GOLD analysis project Ga0126310, IMG submission 92540) | Serpentine soil microbial communities from UC McLaughlin Reserve, CA, USA - Plot60 | ecosystem: Environmental > Terrestrial > Soil > Grasslands | place: USA: UC McLaughlin Reserve, Lake County... | reverse complement strand
TATACCAAGTACTCATTCTGCTATTGCGCTCTTAAGAAGTACATATCATCCACTCTTTGAACAGTATGGAGTAGATCTTGTAATTCAAGGACATAATCACAACTATCAAAGGACATATCCTATCATATTCAATAGCACCAGTCCAAAGCATCCAATAGAAACTAGTACAAATAAAACAACCTATACAGATACTGATGATGAAGGGCAGATATTTGCTACAGTAGGCACAGGAGGGAAGGATCTTTACCCTTTTAAAGATCAAAAAGATGGTAAAAGACAAAACAACTACTTTGTTAAACAGTATGTAGGATTTGGGATACTGAATGTAGATATAACAAATAATGGAAAAACACTAACAGGCAAGTTTTATGCTAATAATAATGGGACAATAATAGATCAATTTACCATTAAAAAGACGAATGACAGGATAAATTCTTAATTGGCGTATTAGATGAACTATCTGACTCTGCATATTTGCTACATCTTTAAGCAGTTCGGTCATAATAAATCTATATTTTTACTATCTATACCTCTAATTCTGTCAGCATTTACTCATCTTTGGAATCCTATTGGATTTCCAGCTGTGTGGGTTGTTGAGGGCCAATACATGCATAGAGCTATGCAGGTATTGGAAGATTTCAATTATCATTATAAACAAAGTAGCATCTATCCTTATCCATATGACCATCCTTTTTTTGGACAATATTTTTTAGCAGGAATGTTAGCAATGCTTGGTTATCCGGAGTCATTGCATCTTTCTTCTTCTTCTACTACTGCTGCTGCTATTGCTCGTGTAGATATGACACATTCTATTGAAACGCTTTATCTTGTTCCAAGGGTTTTGATTGGAGTACTTGCTGTATTGGATACTTTTCTTGTATATAAATTATCAGAGCGTCGTTATAATAGTAATAGGACTATTGCATTAATTGCATCTATTCTCTTTGCAGTAATGCCAATAACATGGGTATTAAGAAAGATATTATTAGAATCACTTCTTCTTCCTCTTCTTCTCTTATCGATACTATTGGCACTTTATACTTCAAAAGATCAGATAAGAAGAAACTACAATAGCAATAAATGGAGAATAATAATAATAAAAAACAAAAACATTCCGCTAGTTTTACTTTCAGGCATTTTTTTAGGATTGGCTATTCTTACAAAAATTCCAATATTCACAATGATTCCATTAGTTGGATATCTTGTTTATACATCTAGTAATAAGAACTGGAAGATTGTATGTCTATGGCTCATTCCTGTGATTTTAATACCACTAAGTTGGCCTGTCGATGCAATATTCAATGGTGATTATGGTCTATGGTTGAAAGATGTAATATGGAATACGAACAGACAAAATAATAACAATTCTGCAGTAGGTAGCACACTTCTGAACTCTTTAAAATATCTGTTTCAGATAGAGCCAGTTTTGCTCATTCTTGGGTTTGCTGGGATTTTCTTTGCAGAGATAAAAAGAGACTTTTTGATTCTGTTATGGGTTGTTCCCTTTCTTGTTTTCTTTTTCATCATAAACTTTGTTTCATTCTTTCATTTGATTCCATTATTGCCGGCATTTTGCATTGCAGCTGCAAGGATGATAGTAGATATGTCATCCAGAATTAATCATAAAAATATTCAGCAAATAATGCCGTTTGCTATTATTTCAGGGATAAGTGTTTTTGGGATTGTAACCATCACTATGCTAATAACGACAAATGTTACTTCAACCTACTTTAAAATATATGCATCTGTAGTTCAATATCTAAGAAATGAGAGGGCCACTGATCATAACAATTACAACAATTTCAATGATAACAATAACATCATAACCATGATTGGTCGTCATTGGACTAGAGGCTTATACTGGATTCCAAAATATGTATATAACATAGATTTAGATTTTAAAAAAATTGATAAGGTTAACAATATACCCTTGTCCGTTGAAGGAGAAAAGGTCATTATCCTAGTAGATAATACACTAGAACTCTCTCTGTCTGATTATAATAATGAGACATCGAATGGACGACGACGACAACTGAATCTGTATTATAACACCATTCCTATTGCTACTTTTAGCGATAAATCAACCCATTATGATCTTGATAAATATCCATATGCCAGTATGAGCGAAAATAGAGATACAAAATGGATTGAAATCAGAGCTAATACAGATAGCAGTAAGATATTATGGGACATACATTAAAGCGTCAGCATATATTCAAGTACTAATGCAGATCTACATATAGATATTATATTCTAAATCACATCTATATTAGGAAGATGCATATAATGCATCCTAAATTTATGCTACTACGATTAAGAGTTATTGTATTATCGATATTATTGCTAATTGAAATCTCTCTTGTCCCTGCAATGCAAACTGGAATCTATGGTCAATTACTACAACAGCAGCAACTGCCAGTAATAAGTATAAAGATTACATCACCTAGTACAGGCCAACAAGTTCCAATTGGCCAACTTACAATATCAGGAAGATCAACAGATAATCCAACTATTGATTGTACAGTATATGCGGATTGGAATAATACAAAGCCATTTCAAAAAGCTATAGCAACAGGTCCTGGTGGAGTAAACGATTATTCTACTTGGAGTTTTACATATACTGATAAATACCATCTTATTATAAATGGAACAAACAATTTAACTTCTAAATTATCATGTTTTGATAATATTAGTAGTAATGCAAATTTAACAAAAAATTATAGCGTAAATGTAATTGGAGTAGCAGCGAACACTAGGAACAATATGACAGATGGTACCATATCTACAGAAGAAGGACGACAGCAACCATCAGAATCATTTACTAGCGATACCAATAATATTACTGCTATTTCAAACGAAACAACAACAGGAGTAAAACAACAAGGAATAACAGCAAAAGACAATGTTTCTTCTCCAACTTCAATTCCAGTACCTCTAGTTGCAAATGATTTTGCTTATGAAAGAGTTAATGTAAACATCACATCGCATAAATCTGGAGAACAAGTTCCAATTGGAAATCTCACAATTGCTGGATATTCTTCAGATAATACCACTAATGATTGTACAGTTTATACTAATTGGAATAGCCAAAATCCACTTCAGATTGCAAAAGCATTAGGTCCTGGTGGAGTAAATGATTATTCTACTTGGCGTTTTACATATACGCCTGCATACCATGCAATTACAAACGGAACAAATGAACTGACTGCACAAATATCTTGCTTAGATGATGATAGCAACAATAAGAATAACACCACTGCCGCTTATTTAACAAATTATTATAGGGTAAATGTTACAGGAATAACAGAAGCTTCTTCTTCTTCTGAAAGGACCACCTCTTCAGAAGAACAAAAAGAACAGACTAAAGATGGTAGTAGTAGCATCTCTATTCCAACACCATCTCCACTTCCTTCATCACCACCTACTCAGAAGCAACAGGAGGAAGACAAGGATGTAGAGAAAGAAGAACCAGAATCAGAATCAGAGCCGCAGCCAGAGCCTGAACCTGAACCTAAACCAGAACCTCAACCACAATCAGAGCCTGAGACTGAGCCTCGACCAGAGGACAATGATGATACAACCATCTATTGGGATATTGAAGATGCAGAAGATAGTGACAAGAATAATGACCAAATTTTAGACTTTGAAGACGATATATTTGATTTACAATGACTCCTGACTAGGAAATTACTATTATTAATTCCCTGATGATGGATGAAAATTGTACGGTAATATTGGGATACTGTATAATCTCTATTAGATCAATGATAATTATCAATAATCTTATAAATTACTTCTTTAGTAAGATAAAGATGCATGATAATGAGTCCTAAACCAAACATTATATCAAAATCAGGAGTTATTGTGTTATCTGTTTTATTACTTACTGGAATATCCTTTATCCCTGTATTCCAAGCTGGGGTATATGCGCAGCAGCCACAATCACAGCAAGTTCCTCAGCAAACACAGAATAGAGTTGGTCTTAGCCAAATAATCAAGCAGATTGCACAACAAGTAGCAACTGCAAATCCTGGTACTAATGCAACTAATGTATATCAAATACTTGTACAATTAGCGAAGCAAACAGCTCAAACATCCAATCAAGCAGAGGCTATTAAAGAAATTCGTCAGATATCTTCACAAGTTGCCGCATATCCTTTTGGTACTTTATCACTGGTATTATCTCATTTTGCAAAACAGGTAGCATCTGGTAATAGTAATATTGTACAGGTTGTACAACAAACAATACAAGAGAAAGCTAGTAGCGTTGGGACTAAACATATCACAGACTTTATCCAACGTAGCTGTTCAACAAGCAAGTGGCGGGTCGAAGAATGTTAACCAAGTTATAAGACATGCAGCACAAATAATAGCAAATAGAGCAGGTGTTCCTGTCGAAAAGGTTGAAGCAGTAATTATACAACTAGCTCTTCAAATTTCCCAAGCACAAGGGAAAGCCATTACTGCACAATTTATCTTTCAGATTGCAAATCAAATAATACAGAATCCCAATGGTGTTTTAGGACAAGCAATACTAAATCTTGTAGATCAAGATGACGGTGGTAAGAGCAGTCACACTACGACAGTTATAAAAAATTATGTTAAAAGCAGCAGTAATAGTAGAAGTGACGGCGGAGGCGGTAAAGATCATGACGAACCACCCAAACAGCCACCTCCAATTATAGACTCAGACTCTCCAGACTCTCCAGACTCTGGAGATAATGGTGACGATGATAGCGGAGACGATGGTGGAGATGGTGATGGTGGCGGATAATGATAATAATTTCTAACAATGACATTGATCATTATGTTATATTACCGGGCGGAACACCATGAAAACTATACTACTATCTCTAACTAGCTTAATTATTCTTGTAGTTCCACACATAGCCTTTGCTTCAGATGAGGAAGGTACAGTTACATGGTTCAAGGGCAGGATCACTTCATTCGTAGCTGATGATCCAATGCTACAAGGTACAGGATCATACATCGAAATTCATTTAGAACATCTAGAGGGTGACACTACCTCACCAGAATTTACCCACGAATCAGATCTTGATGGTCAGATTAGAGTTACAGATCCAAATGATGACGTAAAGACATATGATTTTACAACAAATGAAGGTACAGCATTTATAGATATCGATGTACCTGAAGATGCGCCACTAGGTACCTATTCATATGATATCACAGCAGACAATAATGAATATGAATCCGTTTCGGGGACATTTGGAGTAGTAGACCACTATGAATCAGTAGATTAAACTAGTCTTAACGTCTCTTCTCTTTTTAATTTCATTGCTCTATATTTATTGTTGCGTGGTCCATTTCTGAAAGTGTTACCACAACAATGACAGTTTCTTGCTTCGTAATTTGTGAATATCTCACAATTGCGGCAATAATGACTCATAATAATGTCCCACACCTACGAAAACCAGAACTGCCCTTATAGTCAAAAAAGCATTAAGAGTAGACGGTCAATAGCACGAAAATCTATAGTAACCAAGAAGACATCAAAAGGAGACCTCATTCCAGAAATCGTATGAGACAAATTTGGATATTATTGTCCTATTTGTGATATGTATTATGACCCAAATTAGAAGCATATACCTAAAAGATAAGTATAAGCTTCCAAGGAAATGAATATGTTAATGGCATAAGAAATTCAAAGCTCACCTAAACCATCTCTATTAACAAAGACTGAAATAGACTGGCTTTAAAGTAAAGCTCACCTGTCCAAAACTTATGAATATAAAATAAAGAGCATAATAAAGAGAAAAATAAAAGCATTCAATGAGTTTGAATTACCTCTAATTTTAAAAAGTGGCTTGTTTCCAGAGGCAGAAAAGCTTGTGATATTTAAGAACCATAATGAGAGCATGGATAATCCGTCTTGGGATTATTCAAATTCAAGCATAAAAGAAGAGAAAAAGACTTGGGTGGGATTTGGACAAGAAAACTTGGTTAGTGAATCAAACCTTGGTAAGGCAAAGGTCCCGGGTCCAACTCCCGGCCGATGCTTGCTTGTTTTGCTCTCAAGTTTTCGGTTAGCAGCTGCTTCTCTGAGTGTATATCTATTCTACTGTGAACTATTCAAAGTACCTATTACATTTGTAGGTAGGTTGAGGGAAATTGCTCATCTAAAGTATACAATGGGAATAAAACAAGTAGCAACTGAGTCCTGCTTCTTAAAATCTAATATACAGCTGATTGCTTTCTAATATCGTATTAGCACAAATAACAATTGCTGTCTTTCTCTGTGGTCAGATCACTTTCAACATGTGACTCAATCTGGTCATACATTAAAATTATTTTTAATCTTCAGAGAACACACAATTAATATTCATTCTTATTTATCAACATACTTACTGTTTCCTATTAAGAAATATAGAGGCATTGAAAAATTATATAATGTCAAATAATAGATGCTAGTCATAATCATGTTAGCCTCCTTAAAATTATCAAAATCCTCGATCCTTTATCTCCTTATTATATTTACTCCTATAGCAGTAGCATTAGAATTTGTTCATGCTGATCATATTATCATATTTGTAATTGCAGCTATAGCTTTGATTCCTCTGGCAAAATTAATTGGCGATTCTACTGAACATCTTTCTATCCACTATGGATCTAGCTTGGGTTCGTTGCTCAACGTAACTTTTGGAAATGCTGCAGAGATTATAATTGCAATTGTTGCTATAAATGCTGGACTACTTGATCTTGTTAAAGCATCTATTAGCGGAGCCATACTTGGAAATATCTTATTAATATTTGGATTGAGTATTCTAGCAGGTGGTTTTAAGTATAAAGAACAGTTTTTCAATAGAGAGAATGTTGGGCTTCAAGCTTCTATGTTATTTTTAGCTATTATTGGATTAGCAGTACCGACAGTTTTAGCCAATACAGTAAATCTAGAAGATGGTGGTGGTGGTGATGGTGATGGTGTTAATATTGAGAATCAAGTAAGCGTGCAAATTCTAAGTGATATTTTAGCATTTTTGCTATTGGCAATATATATTGCAGGTATAATATTTACATTCTTTACACACAAGCAGATTTTTACACAATCAATTTCTAAAGAGCATCGTCAAGAAGAAGAAGAGATCAAAGAAAACCATATTACACATTGGAGCAAGAAAAAATCATTCTTACTACTTGGCTTGAGTATGGCTGGAGTAATTGTAATAAGCGAAATACTTGTTGGATCGGTAGAAGCTACAACTGAAGAATTTGGTTTTGGAGAATTGTTCGTTGGCGCAATTATAGTTGGAATAGTCGGAAATGCTGCAGAACATAGTAGCGCTATTATCCTTGCAAGAAAAGGAAAAATTGATTTATCAATAGGTATAGCCGCAGGCTCAGGTACACAGATTGCATTATTTGTAGTTCCAATATTGGTAATAGCTGGAATAATTATGAATAAGCCATTTACACTAGTATTCACATTATTTGAATTAGCCACTATTTTCCTTGCTGCAATAATACTGAATTTAATATCGCATGACGGCAAGAGTAACTGGTTTGAAGGTGTAATGCTTACTGTAGTTTATATAATAATTGCCATAGGTTTTTTCTTTATTAAATAAAAAATTGTATTTATGATCTTTTGGAAATCTAACTTCAAAACGTGTTCTGTTACTATTGGATATGATCTTTGTTCTTATGTTGTCCTTAATCTCTTTTAGATGGTTCAAAAGTTTTCGGATTGTATGATATTGCTGTTATTTTTGTTTTCTCTCTATTAGGTTTGAATATGATAGTTGTAAAATCTTAAAGGCCATCAAACTTATCACCTTATTCATTGTTACTAGAAAGAAGAAAGTAGATGGTAATATATAAATACTTGGCATCATAAATAAAAGCAAATTATATCATAAAACGTTCCTTTTTAAGGACTGATTATCTATAGTATAAGAAATGTAATTGAAATAACAGATGAAAGAAGAAGGTGTGTTTGACGTATATTTTAACCAGCGCAAGACTTACCAAAATTGTAGAAATAGATAGAAATAATGTCACCACATGGCATAAACGCTATTATAAAAGAACAAGGCATACAATAAAAATATTAGCATCAGCAACAACAAGAGGAGCTGTCTGCCAAAGCCTGCAAACTATTTTCCGAGAAGAGTCCAATAGACGTGGCCATCACATTAAACCTAAGGAAGCAAGATTGATAAATGTCTCCACGATATTGGAAGTTAAAGCTATGCATATACAATTCCATATTCAAAGAGACAGATGGTAAAACTGGGGACACCTTTGAAATTCTACTAATTATTAGTAAAGGAAAAGCACGATTATAGAGCTATACTTCATACTATAGATATTGCCGATAGCAAGCTTCATCATATGGAAAGTCTATGAACGAGTAAAGATAGACAACTATGCAATATACGAGGCAAGATTAGATAAATGATATCAACGCTTTGAATTATAAAATATCAATAGTAAATAAAACTGCATTTTCTAATGATCAAGATTGCAAGATAAAAGAACCAAAGTACAAGACCTTACCGAGAAAAGGATAATGCTATTACGCCGTGATTGATAGTTGATAAATTGCGTTTTAATATCATATATATCAGGATGGACATGAATCATCAAACGTTACAACAGCAATAATCTTGTCAAATATTAATAGAGATTTTGCTCAGGAAACACCAACGACACTTGTAAATTCAGACTAATTCGTTGTCTCTTCATTACCAAAATAATAAATAAATTATACAATTACCAGCTTTGTTATAGTAGATGTATATTCAATAATAACTTCTTTCAGTATCTATTTGAAACTTATTAAATAGTCTATTTTATTAAACAGTGATAACAAATAAATTGGCTTCTAGAATAAAGGGAAAGTTTTCAAACATCCTGGTTGCAATAGATGGTTCACAAGCATCAATGGATGCAGGAGATTATGCAATAGAAATGACAAAAAAAGATGGCGCCCAATTAATAGCATTGACTATTATACACATTCCATTGTCTTCATATGGCCTGGTAACCCCTCAAGATGAATTAAACCATCCAAAAGAAAGAGAAGAGATGCTTGAAGCTAAAGAATGGTTTGATAAGCTTATCCATATTGCAAAACAAAACTCTGTACAATTAAAAACGGAAATTGTTGACAGTCAAATGTCTATCGAGGCAGCAATAGTAGAGTATGCAGAATCTCACGACGCTGATTTAATAATAATAGGAACAAGAGGAAGATCAGGCTTTAAAAAGATGCTCCTTGGAAGTGTCGCATCAGGAGTAGTTACCTATGCAACATGTCCTGTAATGGTAGTAAAGTGAAAAATAAATAGCTAATGTAGCTCTGTCCCATACAAATGATAATTTTTCAGTTTGTCTTTATTCTTTTGCTTGCTTGTTATATGAGAATAAACGTCAATTGATTAAGAAAATAAATAACAATAAGATAAATTGTTTTAAGCATAGAATTATTGAAGGTATATTGAAAATATGATGTCCTATAAGATGCTTCAGGGTGATTCATATTGTGTTCTAAATGATTTGGCTGGGAATCCTAATGAGAAAGGAAAATATAGGCTCATAGTTACTTCTCCACCCTATTACGGACATAGGCATTATGGACAAGATCCCAATGAAATAGGCCAAGAAAAAACCGAAGAAATGTTCATTGAAAGATTGTTTAATATTTTTATTAAATGTAAAGATCTATTAACTCAGGATGGCAGTCTTTGGATAGTAATAGGTGATACAAGGCGAAACTATCGAAAACTCATGATACCTCATAGACTTGCCTTGAAGTTAGTTGAAAAAGGTTATATTTTTAAAGAGGACATTGTCTGGTATAAGAAAAATAATATTTCAAGTAGTTCAAAGGAAAACCTATCGCAAGCGTATGAAATAGTACTATTTTTGTCAAAGAAGTATAAATGCTTTACAAACATGGATGGTATAAGAGTAGGAGGTAATGAGGTAAGAGAAGGTAGAAACAAAATTCCGCCTTCATATTTAATACAACACGAGCCATTAAAGCGAGATACAGAGAGAATAGCCAAGATCTTAGAGATTATCCATAATGCAAGACCTAATACTCCATTTGAAGAACTTCCTACAACAAGCGAAATATCTAGGGCCTTTGGCTATGATGCAGAAAAGTTCTGTCCTACATGTTTTAGAAAATTCAAACGTCATGCTACGCGCAGAAGAATAGGGGATCACAAACATTATCCAATATTTGCAGTTTGTAATTCAAGTGGTAAAAACCCCGGAAATGTTTGGGAAATTTCGACTAAAGCACATTACGGAAATGAGCATTTTGCAATATTCCCTGAAAGTTTAGTTGCCAAGATTATTAAATTTACTACTATGAAAGGAGACTGGGTGCTTGATCCTTTTGCAGGGAGAGGCACAACCGGTATAGTCTGCGCATATCTTCAAAGAAACTTCACAGGAATTGATTTATACAAAGAAAATATTCTTAAAACAGAAAAAAATATTACTAATGCGATCGATGGTAATTTTAGAGTTAGAATAGATGAACCAATTGAAGATAATATAAATACACCACTATAATTACATTAGGAAACATGCTATAGAAGATAGCAAATTATGTATTAATGAATAAAGACTCGAGCAATAAATTATTCATTAATATACTTGGGTTTGAGCATCTGGATTCTCATCAATATATTGTCGTTACAATACTCTTCATTTAGCCTTTGCGTAGGCTTTTACCAAACAAACAGGAGGGCACAAACTACTCAAAAATATGGTTAGTTAATGAGCATATGTATAAGCTAAAGCAAATTGCTAATGATTCTTGATATACTATCACAACTACATCTCTTGTTTCCGTGTATTTCAGTATTTTTTAAAGAACAAAACTTTTGGCCGGAATTCGGAGCTGATACCAGAATTAGAAGAGACCAAATTACACGCAATGACAAGCAAAGGTCTTCCTAATTCCCGCCAAAGGCTCGCGTTCGCACATAGTATAATTTCTAACTTAAAGGCTAGATTTACAAGATAAGGTTAAGGAATGTTGCAATATTTAAGGGCACTACAGCTGTCAACAACAATAATAATGGGTTTTTATTCTAAATATCTTTATAATATAATATAATATTGGCAATCTAATTATTAGTCTCTGCTTCATTCTTATATAATATCATAATATCGAATATATGGATAAGGTAGAAGATGAATAAAGAAATGAAAGCAAGCATCAAGGGAGCAGAAAGAATACTGATACCTAAAGACATACTTTTATACTGACTGTAGGAAAGAAGAGAGATTAAAGAGAATTAAATTAATGCTCAATCCAATTCATTTCTTCTATATCATACTTTTTCCAGTGAAATCCTAAACTGATATGTAGAAACATTTATTCAATTTGAATTTTATTAGAGTTATAGAACTTAAACTACATATCCACAATATTATCTAATTTTCTTCTAGGACTTACCAATCTATAAATATTTATGATGAACATCTAAACAATGCCAAACGATTATTTGGAAAGTTATTGTAGGGAAATACTGGCCTGTAATCCATCAATCAGATTCGCAGGCATAGCAAATCAGCTTGGAAGTCTTATTGCGACACAATATAGAGAGGGCTTGGTTCCTTTAATGACAAAAGAAGAAACTTCGCAATATTCTATACAAGCTGTTCTTCGGGCTGCTACACGTGAAGATTTTGAATCAAAGATAGGTAGGCTAGAATATTCAATAGGGAAATACGAAAAGTTGATACGTGCAACTGTTCCTATAATATTTAGTGGAAGTGAAGGTAAGAGGTTCTATCTACTTTTATCGTTTGACGCAGATTCAGATGCCAAATTGATTATTGATAAGGAAGTGCTACCTCACCTGGCAAAGAATAAAGAAAATTTTATTCAGTGGTCATGATCTTGATTATTGTAAAATTGTTCCAATTAAACATTCAATAAGTTAAAAGGCTTTTAGTATTACTCGTTTTTACAATCCTACTCTATAAGGAGGTTTTATTAAATTCATGGCTAACTGTATTGCTCTATTATTTTTCTGGCAGTGACATGATAGAGAACAGATTTTTTACAAATAACACTTTTAAGGCATCTTAGTTTATCTCGAGGAGACCTTACCAAACAGTTCTAACAGTTGTTTATATCTGATTATAAAATTCTTTCCTACGTCGCTAGTCCTATAAATAGAACGTTTTGAATTTGGTCGTTCTTGAATCTTCTCTAGCATTCCACAATCGAGAAGAAAGTTTAGGTATTCGTTGATTTGTTTAGAATTCAGATTGCATCGGTACATAACATGAGTTTTCCTAGCACCATTCTCACACATTGAAAGAATAAATTCGATTATCTCTAACCAACCTCTATTACTCCAGCCGGTTGTATCCAGTGGCAATTATAACCGAAGTATTTCTCGATCCATTGCTTTTAATGCTAAACATACTTTTTAATCCAAAAAGAACATAGAACATTTCTACATTTCTAAGATACAAAAATCTCTATATGGCCTCATTTCATCGAAGTTGTGAATTATATGCAAAATGTACACGATATAGAGTTGCAAATTCCTGTTTCTATAACTAGTATCTAATTCTATATTTTATAGTAATTGGTAAAAATTATTAACACTCTAAATTCTAGTAATGTACTTGGATAACCTATATCGATCTTCAATTACGGCAAATTCTGCAAATTTTGTTGCAATTATCGATGCTGCTGTCAATATCATGGATAAGGAAAGACAATGCAGTATCATGCCAGGAGGATCTATTACAGCTGGGTTTGCAGAATTGAATACTCCGCAAAACGTTGTAATTATTGGCGACATCCACGGTGATTTAAACTGCTTATTCCACATTCTAAAAAATATAGATTATGAAAGGTTTCTTGCTGACTCAAGGAACAAAATGATATTTATGGGTGACTATGTAGATAGAGGGAGTCAATCAGTTGGAGTGTTGTATACGATTTGCTTCCTAAAACAAAAATATCCTTATTCTATCATACTTATGCGCGGAAATCATGAAGCGCCTAGTGAATTTCCATTTTGTTCACATGATTTACTGTCCAAACTTGTAGAAAGATATGGAGCCAATGGAAAACGAATCTATATTCACAAAATACTACCATTTTTTCGTCTCTTGACTCTCTCAACTTTGATACAGAATCAGGTATTGATTGTGCACGGTGGACTTCCTACACGATTCAGGGAAAGGACCACAGATTTTAAAAATTCTATTGCTACGGCACATGAAAATCTTCCTAATAGGTGGATGGAAGAAATTTTATGGAATGATCCTCGACAGCACATCCAAAATGACCAAGAATGGGAGCTTTCTAGAAGAGGTATTGGAAGACACTTTGGGATTGATGTTTCTAAAAATTGGTTGAGATTAACCAAGACTAAAATGATAGTAAGAGGACACGAGCCTTGTAAGGGTTACAAGCTCGACCATGATGGCATGATCGTGACTATATTCTCCTGCAAAGAGGCATATCCAAATTTTGAAGCAGCCTATTTGTATGTCACGGCCAGTCAATGGCAATCAATTTGCAACGGCAGAGATTTAACGCGTTATATCCTAAAAATTACATAAATCAGATTTCAAGAGTTCCTTTTATTTCCTTGCAACGCTTTCTCAACGAGACAGTTGATATATCTGCTACCTGACATATCTCGACCTGTCTCAAAAATTCATTGCAATTGTGTGAAGCTATATAAATCACCGCACCTGCAAGTGCCCTTGGATTTTTTCCTATTGAAATCCTATTTTGCTGAACGCTGGAATAAATTTTCAAAGCTTCGCGTTTTGTTTTTTCACTTAAATCTAACCTATTCGCGATAAGGGTAACATAGTCAGGCCCATGAAGCACAGGCATTTGTAAAGAGAGCTCCCTTAGGATCAACTTGTAGTGCGACATCACATCTTTGCTGGATAAGTTACAGACCGCTGCTACATCTGATATTGTTTTCGGCGTTGCTGTCTCTCTGCAGGCAGCATAAAGTGCAGCTCCGACTAAGCCAAGAGTTGATCTACCCTTTGCAAGTTTTTTTACTGCAGCTTTTCGATATATATATGCGGCACTTTCCATAACTGCCTGACTGAGATACAGCTTATCTCCAAAGTTATTGAGAAACTTTAAAGCCTTTTCCAAATTTCTGGAAATCGAATCATTAAGTTGTGATCTGTTGTTCCACGTTCTTAGTCTTTGTATTTTCATTCTTTGAGAAGGCTCGAGAGCCTTGCCTCTTGCGTCAGTATCTCCTATTCCAATTAATGTAGATAAACCCTTATGATGAATCGCAAGAGACTCTGGCATACCTGTCCTTGATCTGTCACTATATGTAGATTGAGAAGAATAGCTGCTGTTATGCTCAGTTGTAAAAATTTCAGCATTTGCAACACAACCACAAGCACTGCATACATATTCGCTAGAAACCATATCGAAAATAACCGCGTCGTTATTACACTGATCACAATAGGATACATCATTTAACTCGTTTGATTTACTTTTTGATGGTATTTGTTGTTCCGCGGGTTCCATTAGAACAACATCAATGGCTCTTTTATTATCCATAGTTTTTCTAGAAATTAGAGAATTCTATTAATATGCCATAATAATAGAACATATTAAACCTAATTATGATAAATATAGAGAACTCTAAGATAAATCTTCTATAACATATCTAACTATGGACCGTCATGTTCGAGTCTTTAACCTTACTTTTAACTAAATAGATTTGCTAATTACTTCTAACCTTGTAAGCAAGTTCGATGTAACTAGATTGTATTATATATATTTTAATAGATATTTTACTCATATTATGCCAAACAGAAATCTCAATAGGAGTACAAGAATTATAATACACCCGCTAATCAAATAGATAATTGTCTATATTGTATAGTACTTCAGGATAGCTGCTAATAAATGGATACAAACTATCGATAAATTCTACCATGTTTATCTATGATGAATTACCATGTTAAATGACTTCCAATCTAATTCGGACATCTATCGTTTTAATATTATGTCATGACCATAATATCGCTTAGAGTAATAGGATAAGTCTTATATTATTCCGTCCATTACCGTACTTAGACTATGCCGAAGGCTGGCTTCAAATCCATTACAGTTAGTGAAAACGTTTATAAAAAATTCTTTGACGTCTATGTCAGAAGCAAAAAAGAGTTAGAACTAAAGGGTATTACAAGTTTTTCAGGTTATCTTACTAGTATGATGGAGGAAATGATAATAAAATATGAAGCATTTGCCAAACATGCTCCATTCATGGAAAAAATTGCTATAGATCAAAATCGTGTTATTGTAAAAGACAATAAGCGAAATAGAATTGCAGAAGTATTATTAAAAAATGGAGAACTGCAATGTCTTTTGGATGAAAGAGCAGATTGCGTTCATGTCGGTTTTGTATATTCCTTACCTGAGTTATATTCATTAATCAGCAACAAAGGCATTAGGATGCCTAGGCCACTTTACTAAATATCACATTATATATTTGACATATACGAATTAAATAGATTAGTCCTACTCTCTTCCTCTTTTGAACTTATTTTGTATCACTATTTGTTTAATATTAAAATGATTTCTAAAGAATGGTTATTAAAATTTAATTTCGCAGGGCATAGATAATATACGATACATTCAGAAACCGACATCTAATGGAAACAGTATTTATATGAATTTGTCTAGCGTTGGTGTTAGACTTATAGCCATATTATAGGACATAAATTTCGTATCACTCGGCTTTTCATGGTGGAGGGAGTGGGATTCGAACCCACGAACCCCTAAGGGACGGGATAACCCATATGTAATCCCTATTTTAATCCAAAAATATGCTTCAATCTTGAGTCCTGCGCGTTTGGCCAGGCTTCGCTATCCCTCCATTATATATACACGCGCTTTATCTAATTGACCTTATTTGATAGTTGCTATTAAAATGAATAAAAATGTAACATTTGAATGATTTTGCCTAAAGTTAAAGTAATTGTTTTATTTATAAATTAAATAAATAAGGTGTAACTTGATGATATGCCTAAACCAGAAACAGTTTCTAGATTATGTATAAAATGTCATTCAAAAACCCTTCATGAAGTAAGAGAAAAGAGTATTACAGGGACAAAGTTAGTTTGTACTGACTGTGGTCAATCGATGACAGTGAGAATGTAATCAGGAACCTTTATTATAACAAATAGCTGAAGTTCTAAGAGAAATGAAGATCGGTGACTTAAAAGCAGGAATGCGAGGAGTAAGCGTTGAGGGAACAATAGATAGCCTTACTGAACCGCGAACTGTTAATCTTAGAGCGGGTGGGACTGCTCAAGTTGCAGACGCTACTATTTCAGATGAGACAGGAAGTGTAAAGCTCTCACTATGGGATGATCAAATTAACATGGTAAAGCAAGGAGACAGGGTTTCTGTTGAGAATGGATATACTCAGGCATTCCGAGGAGAGAACAGCTTAAATATTGGCAGATACGGAAATTTAAAAAAAATTTGATACCAACTTCTGGACCAAATAACTGTATGGTATATAACGCAAGTGCCAGATAATTAATAACATGATTTAAGTTACATTAAATAATATTTCATTTTACGCTCCTTCGATGATATAATGTCAAAGAGTGACAGAAGTTCCGTTGTGAACCGTACCTGAGCCTTCTGATCAAAAATTTCTCCAAATTGATTTAAAAGATGAATAATCCTTAATCCTATAGTTAAGGAAACAACCTTAACTGATGTAGCCCATATTAGGCGATTTACCTGGCGGTTGAGCCTGTTGACCTTCCGGCAATCTACCTGTTCTTCCGGCCATCTGTTGTTCAATAGTTTTTATTAACATTTCAGTGTCTTTTGCTCTTTTCTCAAGGGTTGCCATATCTATCTTTATTCCGACTATCGAAAGCAAGGTCTCGAGAATAGACTTGGAAGCCTTAGCATCAACTACATACCCGGAGGTTTCTCCCAACAAACATGTCCCTCTGATTCCACGCAGCTTAGCAATTCCGATGATAAGCCCATTCATACCTGTTATACTACCAACATCCATTGTAGAGATATTTTTTTCGTAGAAGGATTTTACAATATCTGCGTCAGTTGCTGTACCAAAGATTCGGGGCTTATCAACAAATACTCCAGTTATATAGGCAGCCAAGGTGAATACATGCTTTGTATTAAATTTTGCGGCTATATCTAAAATCTCCTCAGCTAGAACATACTCAGAATCTGGGTTTACAGGCTGGGAATCTCCTGTTAACAAAAGTATATTGGTATTGCTGTCTTTTGAGTAAAAGATACTATTTTTCATCAGGTCTGCGGTTCCGTCTGTCCTTATCAAAACCTGTGGTGGAAACGATGTTGAGTATATGTCTGCTAGATGTTTTGCTTTAAGTTCTTGAATCAAATGATCAACCGCTATCTTTCCTACATAACCGCTGCCTGGAAATCCGCAAATCAAATATGGGGAATCTATATTTGGTAAATCACTCGAGGAGTATATTACATTAACACCAGTTCTTGAAGGTAACATAAGAATTCGATGTAATAATAGACTATAAAGTGTTCTGTGTATTATGGCTTTAAAGCTATTGTTTCAGACAAGTAGCTGGATATGTTGATTCAATAATAAGAGACTATTTCTCAAATCAAACTCTCATTATCTTTCAGAATGCAACTGACATCCAACCGCCTGATGTTTATTAAGGTCATTGGAATATACTATATCGCATAAACCTAACAAAATACTATTGAAATTTTTTATCTCTCGGCTGAACAATATTTCTATCTGATAGTTCCACTCAGATTAAATGAAATGTGGGTTTAATTATATCGTATCAATGAAGAACCGTAGTCGTTATGAAGTAATTGCAGCAATTCTTAGATCAGCTAGTAAAGAAGAAACAAGAACCAAAATAATGTACAAAGCTATGCTGAGCAACGACCAATGCAAAATTTACCTTGATTCACTACTTCAGAGTGGCCTTGTCCAAGAGGTTAATATTGGAAATAAAATGGTTTATCGAATTACACATAAAGGCAATAAGTTCCTGTCCTACTATGATCAAATGAAAGAATTGTTGCCTGTAGCAATAGAAGAAAATATTGCGGAAGAGTACTATCATTTAAGTACATAATATAGCTAAACCATAGGCTCCAACTTAAATTTTGGATAATCATATGAAGTATCGTTTATCATTTCATAAAGGGGTGAATTCGTGCTCAATAATTGTAAAAATAAGCTGCCGTTTATTAGCCTTAATTTCATGTGTATATCATATTCGCCGTACAAGTTTGCTTTTATATTTTCTGAATGTTGGACAACAAAAACAGATAGATCTACATTGTCTCTCATAAAAGATATGACCTCTTCGATTTGATGTGCCTTTTCAAAACATTCTATTTCCTTACTTGTATCTACACCCGTTATGTTTAGCAAAAGCTTGTCCGGATTCTCTTCTTTCACTTTAAATACGTGATGTTGAAAAAATTCAACCTTTTGTGTGCTATTACATTTTTGGTATGGTATAATATGTTCAGAATATGAATCCTTGACCTTATTTGCAGGCCATATAATTTTAAAAAGCTCCTTTTTAAGGTCTTTCTGTAAGTATGATTTTAGGTAATTAACTACCATGGCTGGTTCAAATATTTGAAATGGTCCAAATAAAATCGGATTACAGGTTACAATGAAGTTATACATAATCGTGGCCAAGAAGGCGATCGTAATTTGCTTATTTATATTTGAATCCGTCTCTAATAATACTATACTTTTTCTTGGGAAGCCTCCTCCTAATTCGTTATCTAATTTTACGTATCCGCTAGTAATGTACGCGCCCTTGGAAATTGGCCCAAGTTTTTGCTGTCCTTTCTTAAATATCTTTGATTTGGTATTAATAATAAATCCTGTCGATTGGAAAGGAGAACAACTTCGAAAAATTGCATTATTAAGTGTATAGATGTATGTTGGCCTGTTTATCCTAATTCCTCGTAATTTTGAAAGGAGAATTTCTCTTATTCTGATATTATCGTAAAGAATCTGCTTTAATTCTACTATTCCATCAACAAGAAAGTCAAGGGTTGTATCCTTCGGATCTTCGCTAATAAATATCAATTTAGCGCCTGCTCTTTCTCGCCATGTCTGCAACACTCGCTCGTTATTTAGCCTGGCTTCTTTATCCATAAAAGATGCAATTCCATTCCAACTGTCAATAATGATTATTGGCGCTTTTACATCCATTAATTGATTCGTAACTCTTTCAAAAAGTGATTCAGGTTCATCCAGACGTGCATCTTCAAAACATGATAGGTTATACCCGTTTTCCATTGAATTAAAAACTTTAGAGCCATCAATAAATTTGCTAAGCCATGGATAATAAACAAAGATTTGTTTGGGAGAAGTCCTAGTTGATATATAAAAAAAATTACTTCTAACGTTTAATATTCGTAAGATAGTAAGGGATAGTGTAGTTTTACCTGTTCCTGCGTAGCCTTTTATAAGAAGCGAATATGTATTATACTTAACAAATTGCATTAGCTCAGAAGGAATAATGGCAGATTTCCTAGGTGGATTCTTAATCGTTGATGGCTTTAACATAGATTACTATCCTTCTGTTATGATTCTTAAAATAACAATGACAATGTATCCTTCTTAATCTATTATAATGCTGATCCATACCATCACTTCCATCAGGGGATGAAGAAAGCCTATGATTATTATTCCAACAAGTGAAAAGCAAATATGTTCTTCCTACTATAGGAGCAGAGAAATGGGAATTTAAGTTTTCATCCTAAATCGATTGTTTCTAATTATCAAAAGTATAGCGACGAGTCTCTTGTGTTATTAGATTGTCTATTAAAATTTTGCTATAATAGCCATGGATTGATCCCTTTTTGAAAACGAAGTGCATCGATCAATCCCTCTGCATAACCAATCGTCAAAACAGCAAGCTCGTGTTTGCCCTGTCTTAAAAATCTCTCAGCGTCATCAATATATAATTCTGCATTCTCAAGTACTTCGATCGATCCTTTGTTTAGCGATGGCATGTCCTCCCCCGCTAGGATCTCTCTCATTTGCTTTATAGCCTGTTTAGCTTTCGGAGAGTATCTTTTAATCATATTAACAGAGATCTTTTGAATATTCTCCGCATTATCTATTGGTTCATCTGTATTAATAGTAAGAGTACGGACGGCATCTGATTCTGTAAAATGGAGTGAACCGGTTATTATTATTGAATGGGGACCAGTTTCAAAACTCATCCCTATTAGAGATTTAATTTTGCCAGATATGATCTTTTTCTGTTCGGTACCAATTCTTGAAGCAACTATTGCAAAAGTTTCATCAGAAAAGACATTATACTTTATGTCCTTTTCTACTTCAATTAACATTTTAAAGACTTGAATGGGATCTAGAAAAAAAAATTTATTATGATCACTGTTGTATTCAGTCAATATCAAAGTGTGATTTCCAGAGAGTAAATTATCAAAGATTGTGTTATATACACTAATAGCTGACTGAGGACATGACATCATTGTGACTGTTCTTCCAAATTTATAAATATGTAATCCGCTTTCACCTATTAGGGAAGTAATTCCAGATGCAGCGTGTACTATATCAACCTTGATCGAGTTCTTCCTAGCCCGTATTTCCAATTCTGATAAGGTTGTTGCAATCAATGGATCACCGTACGTTATCAGAGCAACATTTTCGTTCTTGGCTTGTTCAATTATCTGTTTTCCATCTTCTATAAACCATCGTTGCGCAAGTATTATTTTCCTTCTATTATTGTGTCCTTCAATCAAAGAATTCAAATTAAATAAATCATCTTCGTTTAATGGACTGGTAAACCGTTCGAAATATATGATATTGCATTTCTTCAAGATATCCAAGGCATAGAGACTAACACCTTTGTAACCAGTGATACCGATTCCGATTAGCCACAGCATATAAAGAAGTGTTCTATCGCCTCTATATTTTGGGTTTGCTGCTGTTCAATTTTTTGTTGTGATGAAATCTATTCATATGGAATAGTGCTCTGATAAAAACATCAATACTAGAAATATATTCATCAATCTGCACGCTCTCGTCAGCAGTATGGGAGGTGTGTGGATTACCTGGTCCATAAGTAACAACAGGTATATTGAAGGCATTTCCTAGTATATTCATATCACCAGTGCCAGTTTTTCTTAAAAGAGTTGGTCTTTTTTTTTAACATCTTGAATTGAAAGTGATAAAGCTCTAACTAAAGGAGAATTAAGGTCCGCTTCAAAAGGTTCTGTATTGTCTTCAATTCGGTAGACTGCTTTTATTCCTTTTTTTGTAGCAACTTTATTAATAATGTCCTCTATTAAGTTGAGAACCTTTTCACATGTAGTATTTGTAGGAATTCGGATGTCCATCGTTATCCTGCATTTCTGGGGTGTGACATTATGATTTGAACCGCCTGTAATCTCAGTTAGGCTACACGTTATTGAATTTGCTTTGTTTTCTTTCATATGTAGTATCTCTATCTCTGATTTTATTGCATTCCAAAAATCATATATTTCTTCAATTGAATTTTTAGCCAACCATGGAGCACTTGCATGTGCGCTAATACCAACATCACATGTAAGTCTTATTGCTAATCGGCCCTTATATGCAATTGTAATGTTTTCAATGCCACTTGGTTCACCAAAAATAGCATAATCTACTGAAAGTTTTTCCTTAACCAACTGTTTTATCCCTGTGGCATTTCCTTCTTCGTCCACTACAGCAGCAAAAATTATTGTGCCTGTTTGTTTTGGAAATTCTGATGCGGCTAGTAGCATGGAAATAAGAGGACCCTTTGCATCAGATGCGCCGCGGCCATAAAGAAATCCATCTTCTATCCTAACAGGAATCTGCCCTGGGACTGTATCCATATGGCCACAAAGCAATATTTTAGGTTCACCATTTCCTTTAACAGCAATTACGTTTCCTACATTATCAATATGGACTTGCTCAAATCCAAGTTCGTTAACACATTTATTCTTTATCAGGTTTGCTAGCGAAGCTTCAGATCTAGAGGGGGTATAATGTTCAAGAGCTTCTCTCAAGAATTCAATTGCATAGTTGGAGGAAACCAATTCTACCGCTTATTAATTTGACATCTTTAAAGCGTAATCAATCATTAATCCTGGAACATCCACGCCTGTAACTCTAACTGTATTTTTAAATTCTGTTGTATTATTAACTTCATGAACAATCAAACCATTCTCTTCGCTTTCCATAAGGTCAACTCCGACTATATTTCCACCAACTGCATTTGTGGCTTTTATACATATATCTTCTAACTCTTTTGTAATAGGACAAGTTTTGGCGTAGCCTCCTAAAGCCATGTTAGTTTTCCATTCTCCTTGACTAGAATAGCGGTAGATGGCTGCAATGACTGCATTACCTACTACAATGGCCCTAATATCTCTTGGCGGACGTTTGACAAACTCCTCAAAGAAATATACATGATAGATCGGAAACATATGCTCACGGTCTTCTATTATTGCCTTGGCGGCTTCTGTATCCCGTACAAGGGCAATCAATCTGCCCCAACTTCCTATTGTAGGCTTGATAACGGCAGGGTAACCCATCCTAGCGAGCGTAGACATAGCGGATTCTGGTGAAAATGCAGTAAATGCATTAGGAGTTTTAATTCCAGCCTTTTGAAGTTCCATATGAGCAAATAACTTATTACCGCAAAGAATAGCAGTGCGGAGCGAGTTTATAATATGCGCTCCTACTCCTTCCAGTGCAGCAGTCGAATGAAGACTTTTGAAATAGCTAACGGTACGCTGAATGATGGTTTTATTCCAATATTGTGAATTTTTATTATTTAGATCAATTGAAAGATTCCTACAGTCAACATTACTAATTTCAACTCCTTTCTTTTTAGCAGCTTCATAAAGTGACTTTTCTTCCCATCTAATATTATCATAAAGAATAGTAAGAGAAGATGCTGATTTCCCCTCTGTCACTGCCCCCAATCCTCGCCTACTACCTGGGCCGGTTTAATGCTAAATCCTTCATCTGTTTTCACTAATTCATAACTTGCGCCACAATCTGGACATGTTACAATTTCGCCTTCGATCGAGTCAGAGGGAATTTTGATTTCAGCATCACATTCTGGACATTTGACCATTTTATTATTTACTCCTTAGTATTTACTTTCGGAGAAGCATTATTAAGTATCTTTCTCTCTAGCCTGTCATCTAAGTATAACTCCAAAATGTCTCCCATATGAAGTTCTTTCAAGCCACGAGCCATAGTCTCTGCTTCATGCTTTCCTGTCTCTAATCCTAGAAGTGATAATAAATAGGATGCGCCATTTTTTCCTGCTAGTTCTCCAAATACAATTTTACGCCTATTACCTACTATTTTTGGTTCTATGATCTCATATGCTGATGGATTCGTTAGAATTGCTGCGAGATGGGTACCTGCTTTGTGCTTGTATGCGCTGTCTCCAACGATGGGTTTTGATTCTGGAATTTCTAAATCAGTATATTCTGAGATTGTTTTTGACAAGTCTTTTAGCATATGTAATCGAAAATCATTACTTGATTTGTAAATTAGAGTGAGTGCAACTGCTGTCTCAGCTAAGGCGGGAATACCAGTACGTTCTCCTAATCCATCTATGCTGGTATGAATTTGATCTGCACCCCCTTCGCATCCTGCTAGGGCATTTGCTAACGCTAGCCCGATATCGTTATGACAATGAACGTCAAGTGAACTTTTTGATTTATCGATATTGTCATAAATCATTTTGACTAGGTTATACATTCCATGAGGATTCATTATCCCTACTGTATCGGGAATACTAATTCTTTCAATCCCTCGCTTGTTAATCTCCTTGCACATATCGATTAGAAAAGACGGATCAGTCCTACTTGCGTCTTCCATAGTAAATCGTGACTTTAATCCATGGGATCTAATGTAGTCAGCAACTTCCAGTGCTCTTACCTTGGCGTCTTCTTTACTAATTTTTAATTTCGCCGAAAGATGAATATCTGAAATACCCATGTATGTAGCGACCCATGTTGCCCCGCAATCAATGGCAATATCTACGTCGGATTTTATTGCGCGTACATGCGCCAAAATGTCGGCTCTTAAACCTTGTTTTATAATAGTTTTTGTAGCCTGGTAATGGTCGGGCGATACTACGGGGCTAATCTCAATTTGATCAACTCCAAAAGAGTCTAGCATCCATGCGATTTGAATTCTCTGCTTCGTAGTAAAGGCTACTCCAGGGTGTTGTTCTCCTTCTCTAAGTGTAGAGTCAAGGATTCTAATCTTTTTTGTACCTTTATCAGATTGATTATAGAAATGCGCAAAGTAATTTGGATCATCTGTTTTTAGTGACATTTATTGGATTGAAAAACTCCTTTCGCACTTAATATAAACTTTATCGCTACAAATATCGTATAATGCAACGCTTTTAATACTTTTATTTATATAAAATTATATAATGGTCTATTTGTATTTAGAATCACATTTGACACTAATATATAGAAACTAGCGCATAGTTTTTAGAATTATTACTGTATTAGTGTCTGATACTCCTTCTATTTTACGTACATCATCGATGTAGTTGTTAATTTCTGCTATAGTGGGCGCGACTATAATCGCAGCGATATCATATTGACCCGTAATTTCATATATTACATCCACTCCACTAAGTTTCATTAGGTTTGAGGATACTATAGATGTATCTGCAGTAGAAGTCACGGAAATAAGAGCAATTGCACTTGTTTTATTACTTGATTCCAGTTCAATAGTAAATCGTTTAATTATGCCACTGTCTATAAGGTGCTTTACGCGCCTTCTAACGGCCGATTCAGACAATCTGATTTCATCAGCAATTTCTACAAACGATTTGCGAGAATTACTTTGTAAAATTCTTATAATCTTATCATCAAGTGGATCAATAATATTAGACATTTCTTCTTCTTTCCTCGTTGGTAAATAATTCATCCATTGTTTTTAAAATAATGGAAACAATTTCTTCGTCAATCACTAATGGAGGGAGTAATCGGAGTATGTTTCTACCTGAATATAGCATAAGTAATCCATTCCTTATTCCATCAAAAAGCACGTCTTTCACATCGAAACGTGACTCAACAGCAAGCATCAGACCGAGACCTCTAACTTCTCTAATCATCTTGTGATTATCCTTTAACATTAAAAGACCTTCTTTGAAGTATCTCCCAATCTTTGCCGCGTTTTCAACCAGTTTGTCTTCAATCAGGGCATCAATAGTAGCCGTTCCTGCTGCACATGAAAGAGGATTACCTGCGAATGTTGAAGAGTGTTCTCCTATGTGCATTGATTGCATAATTTCCGGTTTTGTGAATGTTACTCCCATCGGAATACCCCCTGCAATGCCCTTTGCCAGACACATGATATCGGGTGTTGTGGACCAATTTTGTCCTGCCCACATTTTACCTGTTCTACCAAGACCAGCTTGAATTTCATCAAATATCAGGACCAAGTTGTGTTGATTACAGATTTCTCGAATATATTGAATTAAACCGTCTGGTGGTACAATAATTCCTGTTTCTCCTTGAATAGGCTCTAGAATCAGAGTTCCAATGCTATCATCGATGACTTGTTCTATTTTTGATGCGTCAGAGTAAGGAACAAATTTAACACCTTCTAAAAGTGGCATAAATGATTGCCGGTACTTTTCATTGTGGGTCACTGACAGAGCTCCAAATGTTTTACCGTGATATCCTCCTTTCATCGCAATTACTCCTGTCTTTTGAGTATATTTTCGAGAAAACTTAAGTGCTGCCTCTACTGCTTCTGCACCGCTGTTACTTAAAAAAACTTTATCCAATCCTACGGGGGAAATACCAACAAGCCTCTGAAGGAACTCGAGTCTTGTATTATTGTAAACAGACATATGACACACAATAAGATCTTCTACTTGGTTCTTTATGGCACGTACAACTCTGTCATTGCAATGCCCTACAAGAGCGACTCCATAACCTGCCATGCAGTCAATATATTCTTTACCAGAAATATCCCATACTTTTGCATCTTTACCCCGTGCAACGTTAATTGGGAATCTCTGATATAAATTACCAACGTATTTATCTTCTGCGTTCAATTATGAGTAATCACCGTACAATTATGGTGTGTCATTGATGCTGAGATAGGATTCTCTGTCTGCCCCGACGCAATTATGGCCTGCTTCACACCCATTTCTAATGCCTCGGTACATGCAAGGACTTTCTTTTGCATACCAAAGCCTGTCCTTGATATCGCTGTCTTCGCTTGATCGTATGTCATACTTCTAACTAATTTATCATCTAATATCAAGCCATTTACGTTTGTTAGAAAAATGACTGAATCAGCTTTTACGCCGCCTGCAATATGCGCCGCTGCTCTGTCTCCATCCACGTTTAGAAAATCGAATTCATCACTTAATGCGATAGGTGAAATAACGGGTACATAGCCTTTTCCAATTAAGATACTTACTAAGGATGGATCAACTGAATTTATTCTTCCAGTATATCCTCCATCAATTACCATTTTTCTTCCTTTTTCATTAATTATGATTAATTTCTTCTTTCTCTCTGCTTTCAAAATACCTCCGTCGATCCCTGAAATCCCAGCAGCCTTAATACCACTACGTAAAAGCATTCCTACGATTGCCTTATTTATCTTCCCAGACATAACCATCGTATAAATTTCAGCAGTTTGCTTATCTGTATACCTACTCTTCACACCACTAGGAGATATAATGAACTTTTGCTCCTTTCCAAGTTTATTTGCTATGTTGGTAACCTCTTTTCCACCGCCATGTACAAGAATCAATTTGTTGTTTTCAGATATTAGTTTGATATCTTGAAAGGCAGTTGAATGCAAGTCATTAACTATACTTCCACCGATCTTGAGTACTATCATACTGGTGTTAGAGGAGTATATTTTAATCCATCCATCTCATCAAATCCATAGAGTACATTCATGTTTTGGATTGCAGATCCAGCAGCCCCTTTCATTAAGTTATCTGATGCAGAGAGTGAGACGAGTCGCTGGTTATCCTCATCAATATCAAATCCTATATCACAGAAATTTGATCCAATAACAAACTTAGGATCTGGAAATTTATATAGGCCTTTCTTATCGCGAATAAATCTTAGGAAAGGCTCACCATTGTATGAACTTCTATATATTTTCCAGATTTCCAGCTCAGACATGGGCCTTGTCAAGAAAGTGTGGTTAGTCGTAAGTATGCCTCTAACGATATTAACAGCATGAGGACTCATACTCACTTTAATTGTCTTCTTAGCGATAAGTCCCAATTCTTGTTCGATCTCACCTGTATGCCTATGTTTTGCCGGTTTATATGGGCGGATTACTCCATATCGCATGGCATGATGAGTACCCGCATTCGGCTTTGCGCCGGCACCTGAGGAGCCAATTTTACTGTCTACTACTATATGTTCCGTATCAATTAAATTGTGTTCTATTAGCGGTTTGAGTGCAAGCAATGAAGTAACAGCCATGCATCCAGGACACGAAACCAACTGTGCTTTTTTTATTTCTTCACGATGTAATTCTGGAACTCCATAGACAGACTTGGACAATAATTCCGGAACAGGATGCTCCCAGCCATACCACTTGACGTAATCCTTTGGATTCTTCAGACGAAAATCTGCCGACAAGTCTATAACCTTTATTCCTCTGTCATAAAGATCTTTAACAATTTTGTTCGATTTTCCGTGAGGAACTGAAGTAAATACAATATCACAGGAGTTTGTTAATTTTTCCATATTCAAGGGTGAAAAAGTAAGGTCAATGAATCCTTTCAGACTTGGATGAATTCGATGAACGTACTCCCCTGCCTTTTGCATCGAAGTTACCATACTAACTTCGACTTTCGGATGTACAACAAGTAATCTCAGAAGCTCTCCACCAACATAACCAGACGCACCGACAACACCAACCTTCATCTCTATGCTTTCAATTCCTCTCTGGTATGATGGAGCTTATGAATTTTATTATAATTTCGTAATTTATGTGAAGAAACTGGCGCAAGTTAGTTTCACTTATATATATTCTAGCATAGACTAGTTACAGAGTAGAACCATAGAAGGGGGGCTTATTTTTTTGCTATACTTAGAGCATAGTCTATCATTGCACCTGCTATGTCTGCATCAGAAACATTCGCAGCGCCTCTAAATTCGACAGTATTATTTACTTCATGAACCAACAGGCCTCTTTTTTCATCTTCCATTAAATCTACTCCTAAAATCCCTCCTCCAACAACCCTTGCGGCCTTCAAAGCAATATCTTCAAGCTCCTTTGTAATTGGAGCTACTTCTGCCTTCCCTCCTCTAGCAACGTTTGTTCTCCATTCATTTTCGGCCGAGTATCGATAAATTGAAGCTGCAATGTTTTCCCCAACCACGATGCATCTAATGTCCCGTGGCGGTCGATTAATCATTTCCTGGACATAATAAATACGTGCAAGTGGACTATCGTTTTCTTCTCTCATTTCTACAATCATATTTGCTACTTCTTCATCTCTAAGCGGAAAGACTCCTCTTCCCCAGGATCCAATAATTGGTTTCAAAACAAGGGGAAATCCAATCTTATTAATTACTTCCATCGCAGAATCTGCACTAAATGTAAGATGTGTTTTAGGAGTTGGTATATTGTGTTTGGCAAGTGTAAGAGAAGTTATTAATTTATTACCACAAATTTCACCCACCTTGAATTTATTTATTACTCTTAGACCTAAAAATTCTAAACATGCTGTCAAGTATAGTCCTCTGTAGTGGCTTATGCTTCTCTGTAACACTACATCTCCTAGATGAAAGTCTTTTTTGTTACTTTCTGTGTTTATTGTAATAGTTTTAGCATCAACAATCAGTGCCTTTAGACCTTTTTTCAAGGCTTTGTCATATAGCGATTTTTCTTCAAAACGCATCTTATCATAGATTATGCAGACTTCGACCATTCTATCATCCCCAGTCTTCGCCTACCTTTCCAGCAGGCTTGAATTCCACTTCATCTTTTGTTGTTGTTGACTTCATCATATCATCAATTCAGCGCTAGAGTCTGGATGGACACACAGACAGACTTCCCATTGCTACACTCTTTAGAATATTAATCTCTGCTCTAATATCATGGCGTTGTATTTTCATTTTAGATTTTCGCCTGTTTTATCCATTCTAGAGACAATTGAGTTTGCAGTTATGGTTTGTAAGCCCCACAGTTCAATGAATCCCTTCGCAAGAGTCTGATCGAAGTTAGAGCCCGTGGTATAGGTAGCCAAATCATTTTTATAAAGAGAATATTTTGATTCTCGCCCCACAACTCTCAGTGAACCTTTATGCATTTTTAATTTGACTTTTCCGCTAACTCTTTTCTGAGTAGCATCTATAAAATTTTCTAGGTCCGAACGAAGTGGATCTTGCCATAAACCAGAATAGACTAGCCAGCTCCACTGTTCGTCTACTACTTGTTTGAATCGGAGTTCATGTTTGGTCAAAACTAACTTTTCAAGATCCTTGTGACATTCGATTATACAGGTAGCGGCAGGAGCTTCGTAAATTTCCCTTGATTTTATTCCAATAACCCTGTCTTCTATATGATCAGTTATTCCTACTCCATGGTAACCAGCTTTATTGTTGACATAGTCTACCAAATCTCTAATTTGCATTTGGTTTCCGTCTACTGAAATTGGAATACCATTATCGAATTCTATTTCCATATAGCCAACATCAGAATTATTGAATTTTATGAATTGAAATGCGTCTTCTGGTGGTTCGAGATAAGGGTCTTCTACATTGCCTCCTTCTATGGCTCTTCCCCAAAGGTTGAGGTCTATGCTATATTTCTTTGCTTCGTCGGCAACAGGAATATTTTGCTCTTTGGCAAATTTCACTTCAATATCTCTTGTAAGATTCATGTCCCTTATTGGAGCAATAATATTCAATTTTGGATTCAAAGCGCGCATTGTAACATCGAACCTTATTTGATCATTGCCCTTTCCTGTACAACCATGTGCAACAGCGCTAGCCCCCTCCTTACCTGCGACTTCTATCACCTTGGCTGCAATTAGAGGACGAGCAAGAGCTGTTGCCAAAGGATATTTAGACTGATACAATCCGTTTGCTTTGATGCTTGGAATTACGTAGTTTCTTGCAAAATCTTCCCTAGCATCAACGTAAATGTGCTTTACGGCACCAATTGCCTTAGCTTTTATTTCAACTTCTTCAAAATCTTCGTTTTGTCCACAATCTACCGTCAATGTTATTACATCCACTTTGTGCATCATCTGTAAATATCTGATGCACACCGAGGTGTCAAGTCCACCCGAAAACGCCAGAACGACTTTTTCTTTTACCAATAGTACGGGCTGTCATTCATAACACTACATTTATAATTTTTTGGTCGATTCTGTAAGTTGCTGAGACTTATATTACGTAGTAAAGTATCGTGACATGAGTTAGCACAGATATACTATATCTCTATCGCGCTCTTCACAGATCTGTTATAGCTTAAAGTAGTTGGTGAACTCGATCTGTGACCTTTTTCTTACCTACTTCTCTATAGACCTCTAGGACTTCCTCATATGTACCCGACGATCAATTGTTTTCCAGAATTCGTTACCGACCACAACCTCATTATTAAGATCCATATATCTCATTGCTAAATTATCTTTGTTTGTAACTTGCTTTATCATTTCCATAAGGGTTGTAGGCCATTACCGGATAAGTTTGTATTTTTGGTGGATCAGCATTTTAATGAATTAATATGAAAAAGAATATGAAAAAGAATATGAAAAAGTCTATCACAAACTTCTGGACATTGGCCTTTATGTGGCTTGGGACGTTTGGTGTCAAAGAACAATTCGTTTTCCTTCTTTACCTTTACATATAGATCAGATAATTTTTGCCCGTTCAATTTAGGACTATGAGATACTTCTGGAGTTTGCTTTAGCAATTCTAGGTATGACATAGTCATACCGCTATTTTTAAAATGATTAACAATATTATCAATTACACGTAGTGGATCAACCGACTCTTTTCCACGAATTCTATATTTTTGCTCTGCTTGTGTGCAAACATCATTGAAATAAGTCGAGCACATCCCCCAAATGTATTACCCAATCTGGTTGAGAATGAGTGCTCACTTCTCTCCAATAGCCGAAAAAGTACGAGATGTCCCAATATCGGTAGGAAAATATATAGAAGAAGGTAGTGAACCATGACACAGAACATAGATAAAATGTATTGAAGGTATTTCTCAATTAGATTAATGTTTGACCAAGGGCCCAATGTGCTTAAATAACTAGTTTGCCATTTTTGAGAAATGCAAATGAATAGAAATTCCACTACGCTAGTAAATTATATTACTTACCTACAGATATATTAAAAACTGAAATTTCTTAGTCTTTTATGATCAGCTTGGCCGTTGAACAATAAACATAGAAGAAAGCGATGTCGTCATCTTACGGATATATCATACTTGTAAAAATAGCTGACATCATATAAAGTATTACTTCCAAGTATGGATTTAATATCCATTTTATACTTCTTCAAAAAATGTTGATAAGGATTTTATTATGCTAAACTCTTAACGAGACCATGTACAGACGGTACACGCTGGAGGAAGTAAAACGTAAGATTATCGATGTTTTGCAAAATAATGTTACTGGTCTGTCAGGAGTTGAAATTTCTAATGAAACTGGGATTAATAGAATGACAATAACAAAATATCTTGATGTATTGTATACAATTGGCTTGATCAAGAAAAAAAAGGTAGGCTCTGTAAATGTATGGTTTCTAGAGACAGGCGTAACAGAATTTGAATTTCCTATTAACTATCTTGAAGTGCAGCAAAAATTTATGAATGCAATAATGATTGGCGATCAAAATCAAGCATATAGAATTATAATGAATATAATAAATTCAAATATTGAAAAGATTAGAATATTGACTGATGTTATTTTGCCTAGCGTTAATACTCTTAACGAAGTTTACAATAGGGGAAGAATGGGAGTAACAGAACGAATTTTCCTTTTGAATATCATATCCGAGATAGTTGATTTACTGAAACTTAGCATACGGCCAGATAAAATGAAGCCAAATGCACATGCAATAAGTGTTGTCGGTTCAGAGGACCTAATTTGTTATACCAAGATCGGAGCTGTGTCTCTACATATATTGGGCTGGGATTCATCGTATATTGGCAATGTTGAAAATTTCATAGATCCTTTCTTTGATATAGATTTTCAACGCTATGTTACGAAAACATGGAATAACAAGAAGGGTTTGATGGTCATCTTTATTTATTCATCTGAAGAAAGCTCCTTGCGCTTTCTCTCTGCTACTACAAAATCAATTCAAGGAAAATTGAAAGCCGAGATTAAAACGGTATTAATGACTACCGCTGAGCTTCTCCCAATATCAGAAGCTATAGGACGTTCTTATGTTGCTAACGATATACAATCATTAATTGAATGGACTAAGAATCAGTACGGAATTGAAATGAGATAAGGATCTGAACAAATCAAATTAGAATTGGAACATAAGTCTAATAAAAAAATTGATAACCTAATAAGCACCATATATTTTACTTGGTCAGGGATAGGATAGTTAGAAGCTTGCTAGTAGCCCACACAGGAGATATGTCTCTTCTATTTATTTTATTTAGTTATATCTTCCAAATATTGTTAATAGTCTTTCCTCCTCAAAATAAGGAAATCTAGCGCCAACAATTGCCTAGGTGTACCTTAGAGCTACAAATACGGTCTTTCAGGGCGAACATGTGCAAGTGCTGAATTGACTATAAATTATACTGTCACAAAGATTTAACATTAAACCTCTGACTTAATGGCTGGTTCTCATCTTTAGAGTTTTTAGTAGAATAATTCATCATACAGAGACTAGTCAAACAAGGAGAATTTGTTCGAATAATTCAATTATATCAGATTTATATGCTTTTCCCCTAATTTCGAAATCTTGTAAAATGCATGTGCAGAAATAAGAAATGCCGCCAGGTTCATTTTTGTTGCAAATACGAGATTCCAGGGAGTCTCTGGATTTGGGTAAGGTATATTTATCTGATCAGTATTTATTATGCCCTTTAGTGCATTATCTGTAATAAGAGAACTCCAAATAATAAAATTGTATAAGAATTCATACAATGCTATCACCGCTATTGCTATCGCAACTAGTTGTAAGATTGATTTGGTTGAGTTTGGTACATTCATGACCTTTTCGCCGCCAATTTTAGTTACGCAATACCAAGTGAGAACCGATAGAATCATCAGATATGTAACGAGTTTTGCAAATCCAGAAAATGGAAATTCAGTATTGACAAGAACCTCACCTATAACGATTTTACCTGTCTTGAAATATTCTCCAGCACTGATGTAAACTCCATAAGAAGTAATCATAATCATTCC
>Ga0126310_10000040_pt1 | contig 34934 bp, 38 predicted proteins | sample Plot60_FD_92540 | JGI IMG/M metagenome (GOLD analysis project Ga0126310, IMG submission 92540) | Serpentine soil microbial communities from UC McLaughlin Reserve, CA, USA - Plot60 | ecosystem: Environmental > Terrestrial > Soil > Grasslands | place: USA: UC McLaughlin Reserve, Lake County... | reverse complement strand
CTATTAAACGCATCAACTACATAGCCATTATCTTCTAACACTATACCAAAAGATAAGGTAATATCAGGTTCATCATCAACTAACAGGATTCTATTTACCTTCTTGTCATTGTTATCGTTTTTGTTCTTTATCTTCATCATTATATGTTCTTCTTGCTTCCAGCTGCTGTGAACGTTGTCATTATCTTCTGACATGGACGACTGCTCCTGATGGTTTGACTGATGTTTGCTAAATGGTATACTAGATGAAAATATAGAACCTTTATCATCAACGTACAATTTTTTTAATGACTGATGTATCACAAAATTATAACCGTACCCTTAATTCAAAATCAAAACAACTAGCCATTACTTACCGTGCGCTGGTCAGACTATTAAAGGTTCATAATAATTATATTGTATATCTACATATAACCGTTAAATTTTATATTTCATTATAATTTTACATGCATCCTATTCATAAAAATATACAACACAATAATACTAGGATTGTTACAGGAGTGCTAGCAGTGTTTATGGCTTCAATGATAGCACTATTCCTCTCGTTACCATACCACACTTTATTGGCGGCTGCTCAGAATACAAAAGATGCTACGAATACCAATACCAATAACAGTGCAGCTGCTGCTGCTCTTCCAACTATTACAGCAGTTCAAAAGAATGCAACAGCTGAATCCACAGCTAAATCCACAGGTACAAATTCAACTGGAATAACTGGATTTAATTCTTCTAGTCCTATGAAGAATATGATAAATCCTGTCTTTAAAATGACAAGAAACCCTATTGCTAATATGACAAATCCACTTAACAATACTGGTAAATAGCGATAACGATTTCTGTAAATTGTATCGAGTAAAGGCTAAGGTGAAGTGCTGATAAAGTAGCTACTTAGAAATCACATAATACACCAATATTCTAGCAACCATGCTTGCAGCTATAATGCTTATTATTATTTTTAAATTCCTTAGGTTTGATTGATTCAATACTGCATATAACTCATGTGAAAGTAATATCTAAACTACTCTATAGCATATGGCCAGGTGCTTCAATACATACCGATTTACATTTAAATCGATTCAGTATACAATGAATCCATAACATACACATAATTGCAAGAAAATTGTCTTTATAGAATTGATGTTTTGACACACAGAATCTATAGATTTTTCTTTTCTATTTGAGTTATGGTGTCAAACATATAGTTTTTCATATCGTCATCTGTTTCTATGCTACGAAGCTCTTGTATGAGTGGTATTGCTTTTTTTCCACAACTAGATAATGCCCTCACACCTTTCTTCTTCTCAGTAGAACCTCTAGATATCAAAATATCATCATATATTTTCTTCATCTGTTCTTCGTCTGATGACGACAAAACCTCATTATTTTATTGACTTTATCATATATGGATTTTATCTGAAGGTATAGTCTATGATTTCATTTACCTTTTTCACTAGGTCATCTAGGCCTATTGGTTTTCTAATGAAATAGATATTAGAAAGGATAGAAGAAGAGGAGTTAAACCTTGTTTCGAACTCTTCAGTATAGTGTTCACTATATGCTGTCAGGAAACATACCTTAACTTTATTGTCTACGCTTTTTAGTCTTTCGTACAATTCATATCCATTCATTATTGGCATTCTGATATCAAAGATAAGTATGTCATAGTAGTGTGGCTTGAAAGCATTTAAAGCAGCTGTAGAATCGTTAAATGCATCAACTTCAAATCCATCATCTTCCAAAGCTATTTTGAATACTCTAGCATTGTCAGGTTCATCATCTACTACTAAGATTCTTTTCTTAGTATTTTGTTCATCACATTTTAGACAAGATACTACTTAGATGTAGCAGCATATGCATCTTCATTGTTATCAATAGATTGTACTTTGTTGGTGTTGTCTGTCTCCAGCGGAAGGCTAAAGTAAAATGTTGCTCCTCTTTCTTGTCTGTTATTGATATTACTGTTATTATTATGAGCCCACATTTTGCCACCGTGAGCTTCTACAATACTTTTTGAAATAAATAATCCCAAACCAGTACCACCTATATCTGACTTTGTAGTAAACTTTGAAAATAGTCTTGGCAATATTTCAAGGTCTACACCAGTACCTGTGTCCTCCAGGCTAACAATAACTTCTTCTTCATGGCTATTGTTTTTTCCATCTTCATTTCTTCTTTTCGTTGCTACATTAATTGATATGCTTCCTTCTTTTGTAAACTTGATAGCGTTACTTAACAGATTAGAAATTACTTGTGTTATTCTTCCTTTATCTGCGTCTACTTCTACTGCCAACTGACTTTGAGGTTCATACGATAATTTGATGTTGCCACCTTTCTTTGCAATATCATTTTTGAAATCCTCCATTATACTGAAAATCAAATCTGTCAGGTTGAATTGCTCTTTCTTTAGCCTTAGTGTATGACTTTCAATTCTTGTAACATCTAGTATATCGTTGGTAAGTCTCTGAAGTCTAACAGCATTTCGAGATATTGCTTTTGTTATTTCTTCTCTTTTTTCAGGATGGTTTTGTAATATATGAGAAAATCCTAAAATAGCTTGGGTTGGAGTCTTCATCTCATGACTTGCTATATTGATAAATTCCCTTTGCATTTTATCGTGAACTTTTAGCTGCTCGTTTGCACTCTTTAACTCTGAAGTCCTCATATTGACTGTGTTCTCTAATCTCCTGTTCCACAATAAAACCAAAAATGCAATACCAAACGCTATTATCCCAATTACTACTACTATGAATATACTAAAGTTCTTCTGCTGGTCAATTAATGCATTGACGTCGCTTGCAAGGTTATGAGGAGCAGAAATAAACAATGTCAAAAAGTACTTGCCATTGACTTTGACTGGTTCATAAGCTATTGTATTCGTTTTACCCTGTACAATAATATCTTCTGAACCAGCATTACCACTCAAAGAATCTCTCAAAAGATTATTAAATGAATCTTTAGCTTGAGGTGAAAGTATAGATGAAAATGTAGATTGCATTTCAGGCCCAAAAACATGTTTACCAATAAATGATGAAGGATTAGCATATAGGATTATACCATTTTTATCTAGTACGCCTATAGTACTATTAAATTGCGAAAATAACTGGCTTTTCAATATATTTCCTAAGGTATTAACATTAATTGAGGCTGATATAATACCGGTGAATACTCCTGGTGAGTTACTTCCTGTCGTATTAACTACAGGATATGATATGTATAACCGTGGAACCTTATCGTTTGATTCTATTAGGGTACTATAATATACTGTAAGGTTATTTTTTGGGATTGTAAAGTATGGTCTATAACTAAGGTCTGTTCCCTTGTACTTTTGATACGCAGTTTGGTTAATATCACTTACCCAATTTAATTTGCCATTTTTATCAAGCCACATATAAAAGTCTGTAACCTGACCGGAGTAATGCTGTCTATTATTGACAATGGCATATGCTCTTTGATATTCATTGTTGTGTATGGCTGGAGAATCTGCAAGTGTTTGTAAAAGTGCAGTTATGCTTTCAATTCTATTTGTTAATATCTGTGAAATGTCGTGTGCTTGAATTTGGGTATTCGTCCTTATTTCATGTGAAGCTATATCGGCTATTTTAGCAGAATTTGATGTGTAATACTGATAAGAAAAGATGGATAATAATGTTGCAACTATTCCTATAACAATTAATATTATAATGTTTTTCTTTGATAAAATTGTCCCTGTTGTCGTCTTTGCCTTAAACAATAGTTGCTATGTTCTTTATAATCTCGAAATTATATAAGTTCTGTTTTCAATTTAGTTTTAACGTCAACACCAGTTTTTATAATTATTTGTATATTAGATAAGATATAGTAAGAATTACTTCCAAGCACCACAATGATACCCTACAGATGATATAATATTACTTCTTTAGCTTGCTCTATTCGTTTTTGTTCTCTCAACTTTGCCTTATACCTAAAATACCTTGCCCTCTACATAGTTTATTAGGATGTTTTACTTTTTTATTACATCTAATGACGCGTATAGCAGATGTAATAGAGTTAGTTGGTAGTTCTGATAAAAGCTGGCAGGATGCAGCTCTAGTTGCATTAGAAGAAGCCAAGAAGACAATACATGGGATAACAGGAGTTGAAATTGGGGATATGACCGCTAAAGTAGACCCAAATACTGGAAATATTACAGAATACCATACAGCTGTCAAAATAGCATTTGGTGTAGAACATTAACTATTGTGCTTAGGCCTTGACGAATCTACAATATACCAAATGCTTTGTTCCAACGTATTAGTTCTTCCACCATATTTGGTCGTATATCTAGTCGCATTCCACTTCCCAGAATTGCAATTGTTTTAATCATAGCCTAAGCTTTTCATTATCTTCAATCAATCCACTTGGCAAGTCCAAAAGAAATTTATCCACTCCTCGACGGTAAGCTTCAATCATCAATAAGGAACCATCAGAAAAAACTGGAACTATAGTAGCACTATTGCTTTTTAGCTTTATTTTGTTGAACAATTTGACATTGTTTGTGTTTTTGTAATGATAGTGGTTATTCTTTTTACCTCTTTTATCTGGTCTAGCATCAATACTCAGCAGGTCTTCATATACTTCTAGCCATTCGCTTTTATAAACTAGCCTTGATTCTTTTATTTCTCCTCTCGTAAACTTCTAGACTGGTATCTACAGATAAATCTGTACTCAACAAACGTTTAGTTCGATTCTACTTGTTGAAGAGTCCAAAAGCTTTCTTCTTAATGACGATTATGGTAGTAATAGTATCAATAATACTGTCCCAAAATTAGATGTTGTAGAATTTGTGTATTTGATAATGAGACTCGTAGATACTTTAAAAAAGAATTTCTTAATACGACAGATGCAAATGGGATATCTGATTATACTTAGAGGTCCAGCAGGAGCTGGAAAAACTACGATATCTAAGTGTTTAATTGAGACCCTGGGTTGGGATAAAACATTTTCATTAGATTTGGATATCACATTAGATAAAGAGAATGAATTTAATGTGAATCTCAACAAGGCGTTAGGCTATGAAAATGTAGTTGGTATGATGTTCTGGGGACTAAAACATACAGAGGCTCCACAACAATGAATTGCCAGATTCAAAGACAAAAGATAGTAGCTTTCGAAATGGTCGGACGTAATCCAAGATATGATGTCAAGAATATCATAGTAGCAACATTAGAAGAAAAATATCCCGAGTCTACACGATATACAGAACTTGTGAAACAAGTTAATCGACGCTTTCAAGAGAAAAAACCGTCCATTTCAATTGTTGGGCGAGTTGTACCTATTGGATATAAGCCAGCAAAACAACTGAAAGAACCTGCTCCTTCGACGCTCAGTAGACACCTAACCGATTTATATGAAAGAATGGTTCTAAACAGATGGGTAGATAAGGCTAGAGGAACTCACTATATATTAGAAAAAGAATTTAAACAGAAATTAGACTCAGGGAAAAATAAAGAGAAATCAGACAAAGAGAAAAGGCGTTTTGGTGAGACCCATATACATAGGGCATTATCTATTTACCCCGCTTGGATTAGGAAATCTGAAGAACATGATGAATCTGGACCAGCAATTACATTTGAGCAGCCAGGTTCTAAAGATAATGATATGGATACTTAAAATTTTGACCAAAAGCAGTTTTTCTTTTATTCTTTCATTTCTACTAGCTGCAGTCTAGTTAGCATTTCTGGCTTCAGGTTTTGTAGCAATGGTTGAATTGCAACAAGAACGTTTTCTATGCTGGCCATACGTTCTTTGACTGATTGTAAATCTTTATCTTTATCTTGCTGTTTTTGCAATACTTCTTGGTATCCGTCAAAACTCATTATCATTTTGCATTTGCTACAGAATTTAGCGTCTTGAGTATTACCTTCATTGCAGTTAGGACATATTTTGGGATTTAACGTATCTATAGGTATGTTATTCTTTGTAACTATGCCATATGATTCTAAAAGTGACTCTGAAGACTCATTTCCAAAATAGTGTATGTATTTTTGAGCCATATTGCTAGTTGCAGTCCAGCCAGCATGTTGGTTTAAACTGCTGGATTTTAGCTTGGTTGACTTTTCTGTCAAGGCACTATGGCGCCGTATGTATGGATTAAATGGCTTGGATAGTAGACCTTTAATCTTTTCTTTATCTTCATTTGAGATAGTGTTATTCTCTAATAGCTTCGGAAAGAACTTTTCTTTGTAATGTTTGTAAACTCCGTACAAGCCCTCAACGCTAAGTTGCCTTCCCATGGAATTTCTGCCAAGACCCACAAACAGAGAAGAGTTTGGATTGTTTCTACTTGGGTGATTTGATAACCACTCCTTTACATACGGTATAGATTGAATTAGCGGAATATGTCTGCTGCCAGTCTTACCATTAACCAATACCTCAGCATATTGTTTGTTGCCAGCTACTTTGAATATAATATCTCTTATTTTCAAATTCAAAATTTCATGAGGTCGTGCTGATAAGTCCCTTGCCATAGAATGATAACACCTATCACGCTTGTTTGTAACCCATTTTAAGAAAACTAGGTCGTCTTCTTGAGACCATAAATCAGAAGGTTTGTAGCAGCTAATCTCCTTTCTCTTTAGCTGTTTGATGCCCATTATACAATCAGGCTTTCTTTCAAGTGCTGATAATTCATTTCTCCTTTTTGAGTCCTCAATGTTAGGATAGTATAGCCATTTAAAAAATTTGGACAATATTGCAAGCTTTGTATTGTAGCTGCCAGTCCATTTATGCAGTGGGTCCTCATTTTTTTCTGGTTTGCGGCAACTATCCAGGTAGCAAAGATTGTCGTCTCTGACCATATCAATGAACCTCTTTTCTATTCCAACCGTTCTTGACAACTCCGACAAAAACTGCATAATGTATTTTTTATAACTCAGTCTTGGATTTATCTCCCTTTTCATTGCTATTATATAATCGCATATTGTCAAGGCATTTTCCTTGGACAATCGGATTCTATCTTTCAGTACTAATTCACAATACTTATGTGTCGTAAAGCCTTCAGTCGCCAGAGTAATTTTTCTTTCCAATAAGGTATCATCATTGTTTCTAATGAAAGCTGAGGAGGTATCTATTTTTGTTGCTGACATATTTGCTGTCAGTGATACTGATGGTGTTAATGTGTCAGCTATCTATTTGTTTGAACGTCTTGCCATGTATGTATGATATAACTAGCTTAACGTACTAATAATACTTTGTATGAGCAAGTATTATTATCATTTAATATTTATTATATAATTTTGATAACAGCCTATTTTTAACTTTATTAAGAATATATTTAAATTATTTTAAATTAAATAATGTACTACTAACTCAGCTTAGCTATTCAAAATTTCAGAATCAAAAATATCATAACGAAGACAAAAATGGAATCACGTACTTACTAATTTTGGAACAGAGGTCATAGATCATACTGTGGCAATCAATGGTTGGAATGCTAATGTAGCCTTCGTGCCTACCAAAAAGACAGGTGTTGTAGCTTTATGCAGTTGTGATCCTACTGGTGCTGATATGCGTAACTTTGGTTTTGTATAACTACATTTGACAGGACCAGAAAACCTGCCTGGAAAGAGTGAGGATAAAATTCATACCTCTCCAGGTTCGAGTTGAAGTTAGTCAGTCAACATTTTAGATTTTGATCCATGACTAATATAATAATGATAATAATAACCCCTTATGGCTTATGAGGTATACTGGTTAGCAAACCATAAGGGGTGCTACACAGGCATATTGATTAATTGGCTGGTTTCCTTGTGTATATCATCACTTCAATATTCAAATCAAATACATAGAGATAATTAAGAATGATATTTCCTACGCAATATTGCCTTTGCAGGTATTAATACTATCCAAAAGTAATATGCAGTTCGTAGGTCAATAAAAGATACCAAAATTGATAACAGGAAAACAACAGGAGAAATAATAGAGTCTATTGAAATAAGATGTATTTCACATTTGGTCAGATCCTCAACTATCAATTTATTCTTTGTAGCATATAGCCATATCATCGTTAGCACTACACCAGCAATAGTTAAAACTAATGCATATAATATGAATACAAGTTGGTAGTAGCCAAAACCTATTTGCAGATTAGTAGCAAGTGGGATAAGTGTTATGAAAAACAAGAATACTAGAGTTAACCATGTTATGGTATAGTGAGAACCTACTATATGATTGAGGATTTGATGATATGCAACCCAGTAAATAGCTATGATAAAGAAGCTAATCACATAAATCTCAAATTCAGGAATTGATTCTAACAGCTTGTCAATAACTTGTGCTTGGTTAAGGTTTTGTGTTAACTCTGGTACTTGAATTGAAATGGCCATAAAAGTTATAGAAAATGCAAAAATGGCATCAGCAAATGAAATGACATGCTCTAGTTTTATCTGACGGTTTATCAATAGACACACAGACATATAGCAATGTCCTTAATAGGTGCTCTGATTCTAAAGTATGTGAGGGCTTGTGAAGCAGATTTACTTGCTCAATACACTACTTGGCATTAGCAATAATTGATTAGAATCATTATGATATTGCGATTATCAATTTTGAATTCAAGCGCTTGTCTTTTTTTGAAATATGTCATCTAGCCAATCAAATATACGCCGATTACATAAAGCCGAGGCGCCGCACTGGCAATGCTCTTCAGCACCTTCTTGTTCTGTAAACCTGATGTAACATATTACTGTAACATACATATCTCAAAGACGTCGATTACAGTATATAAAATAGGCTAAGGTTACCACATAGAAATGTCTGGTGTTTTTGGACTACAATAATTCAACTCTCAATTGCAACATCTAGATAGATAGCCAGCAAAGGTAAATTGACGACATTCTAATCCTGTTGACATATGCTAATGGTAATATGGTAGATATTGATTGATTAATTAACTCATCATGTATAACAAAATCCTGGCTCCAGTTGATGGTTCCAAACCAGCGGATAAAGCACTAGAGCATGCTATCAATCTTATAAAGTCCATTTCAGACGGTAATAATAACAATGACAAGAATATCAGAATAGAACTAATAATATTGTTTGTTATCCCTGACCTTCCTGCTCCACTTGGTTTTGAGAAGCCAATGCGTTCGGCCAAAACAGGAAAAATGGTCTCCGTTTCAAATTATATTAAAGAGATGCATGAAGCAATGAAAGAAAATGCACTAATAACATTATCTGAAAAAAAGAAAAAATATGGATCTACTATAAGCAACAACGTTGTCTTAAAAACTGAAGTTATTGTTGGCAAAGGACTTTCTATATCAAAAACCATACTCAACTTTGCGGACAAGAGAAGGTCGATTTGATAGTCATAGGAAATGTGGGATTAAGTGGTATATCTAGGATCAAAGCATTAGGAAGTGTATCTAGAGGCTCGTATTCAGATATGGTCAGATATTCCTATGGATTATTTATCCACAAAATAGCTGTCCGACTGGACTTATCCGATTGTAAAGACATACAAATGTTGAATTCAGGTTTGAGCTTGTCATTGTCATTGTTGTATAAAAATATTATTGGATTCTCTCTCAATTAAGACATAGGATATAGTGTATCGCATTAAAATCAAATTGTTACAGATACCTCATTATATGGTTCTGCTAGTCCAAATTGAATATTCTTAACTTTATATGAAGTCACAGATAGGGCTGCTTGGGACACACATTATGCCTAAGCCAAATTTCAGCTCAGACCAGTACAACAAAAATAACAATAGTACTTTTTACTTTTACCGTAATTCCATTGTAGATATCTTTAATGTTTTTACACGGGCATTGTCAAGCTCGATGCAATTTAACACAGAATTATGTAAGGCCTTCGCTGAGGCTTCCACCATATACTTTAGCGAAATTTCCAAGTGCAATAAGACTTGGACCGATCTGTTCGAGCTAGATAAGATATTGAGAAGCAAATTTCGCAATGTCTTTGATCAAAAATTCAGAGAAGAAAAATTCGTACACATACTTTCAGACACTGTTGCTAGCTATTCAGAATTAGCTGGGATTGCAGGAACAGGTAAAATGTATCAGCATTTATCTAATAGATTATCAGTATGGAACAATGATTTTAGAGCCAATTAGGGATACGGTCTACCGTACTCCCTCAAGGAAAATAGCTGAGCTAGAAAAATACTCCCTATTTCGTTATAAAGAACCGATGTCCTCTGCTGCTGTCAACACTAGTAATAACACTGTCTATCCTGGTTCTTCTACTGAAAAAGGCGACCAAGCAATAAACCAACATAATAGTAAAGAGGGCGCTTCTCCTCCCGTGCTTGTGATCTATGCTTTCATAAATAGACATTATATTTTATATCTTTTGCCCGAAGTAAGTGTTGTTAGAAATTTGCTTAATCAAGGGGGCCTTGATGTTTTTGCAACAGACTGGGGAACACCGTCTGTATATGACAAGGGTCTAACGATAGGCCATTTTGTAAATAGATACATAGACAAGTCCGTTGATTTTATAAGAAAAATTACAAAATCCGATAAGATATCTTTGTTTGGTTATTGCTGGGGAGGCGATCTTGCACTTATGTATTCTGCTCTTCATCCAGAAAAAGTAAAGAACCTAGTAACTATTGCTACACCAGGAGATTTTGATCTTGACGATTCGTTACTATCTGTTTGGACTAGATCTGTAAAAGAAGAATATATTCTAGATGCATTCGGAAATGTGCCAGGTATGTTATTAAATGGTGCCTTTGCTCTTAGGAGCCCTATAGAATATAGCCATAAATATTTCCACTTCTTTGAGCAGCCTCGTGGTTTAGAGTCAATAGCTGAATTTCTAGCTATAGAGACATGGCTATATGATAGCCCACCAGTAATTGGTGAGATATATAGGGAATTTGTAGAGTATTGCTATAAACAGAATTTACTTATTAAAAATAAAATGAGAATAGAAAATACAGATGAGGATGATGATAATGGTAAGAATGGCGAAAATGTCAATCTAAAGAATATCACTATGCCATTCCTGAATGTTGTAGCCCAAAAGGATGATTTAGTAGCTCCAAGCTCTACTAAGGCTCTCAATGACGCATTGACAGGGAGTAAAGATAAGAGCATAATAGAATTTGATTCAGGGTATGTTGGTCTGATGAGGCAATGGTAAGATCAGTGGCAATCATTGTCATGTCTACCACTAATATTCTACCATGTGTTTATTGTTCTTGAGACAAATTTATTCTAATTATGATGGTACCACTACAATTTGATCTTCAGTAAGAAAGTTGAACAGGATCATAGAATAATTATGAATAATAATTCCTTAACTATATGTAATGCACTGCATTCCTACTGGTTATCTATAACACAGTCCAATGTATTGTATAGCAGAATTATATGTAGGGAGTGGCAATACTATGACAAATAAAAAAAAGTTGGTATATAACAACGAAGATATAGTCTTTGAATACTTCAAACTTATCAAGAATAAAGATATAGAAAGTCTAATGGAACTATTTGCCCCTAATGCAATAGTCTATGAACCATTCAGTAAAATAACAGGAGGCCTTAAAGGTAAGAGAGCTATTGAGTCCTTTCTTAGGGTCGTAATAATGGCGAATGATACGCTGCAGCATCAGATTGTCCTTGAGAAGGAATCTAATCCCAATGAACCAAAGTCGTACTATAGAGGTAGTGATGGCAATAATAACAACAACATAAATCTTATCACGGCGTTGGTAAAATTTGAAAAAGGAGATTCGGTTATGGCCAGATTTACGTTTGAATTAGCTTCAGATAATAATGGTAACGATGATGGTGCTACTGCTGGCAAAAAATATAACAGGATAAAGACTTTGCATATTCAGTTCTAAAATAAAATATGTCTGCTGCCATGGACGATGCTCGATGAACTTAAGTTTGATTGAATTAAGTTGATGCATGCACATATTCTGCATTTATGCAAATAGTCAAAATATTTGATTGTTTGAGTCCAGTCTCAAGTGATTTTGCAATCTTCTCAGTGTTTCCATATCGAGTGTCGAAGATATGGCTTCACCAACTGCAGACCTAGGAGCTTGGCTGATGATGTTTACTATGAACGTGGTTTACGACGAGAGAAAATTTATCTTGTATAGCATACAAACGCTGAAAAGGCTAAAGCCAGATTGGTTCCATGAAGATTTGATTTTATTATTAAATTTACTAACGCAAATCAGGCACATGAATTACTGGCCAATGGCTCGCTAAAGGGAGGTAAAATTGTGTTAATTTGTGACTAGCTTTTGTTCTCTAAATATGCACTTCTTGTGCCTATGTTTTTGGCTTTGTCAAACCCGATTCGATCATTGCATCAGTAATATAATATATTTTATAGTTGCATGACATGCTTATTTTAGAAGTTTAAAGGATCTTAGACTACCTCAAGTTATGATGAGTATAGGAAATCAGTATACAAATTTAGGTGAAAAATCCATTGCCACTCCAGTCCTTCATGTAGGTTACATTCCTAGATGTATCGTAGTCTTCAGCTTTCCTTACCTTGACTACTATTGAGTCACTTACTCTGTTAAATATTCTCTGGCTTTTATCGTTGGTAAATATCCATCCCAATAACACGTCAAATGGAAGCAAGAATGCCTTACCGAAGCTCTCTATTGCAGCTGTTCTTATATTAAGAGTGTTACCGTTCAGATCAGTTGTCCTTAAGTGCATTACTTTCTTGCCTATAGATTGACCAGAAGTAGTGGATTCAAAGTAAGTCCAGTATGCCATAAACACAATACTAGACATAACATAAGGGAGCCATGGAGCTCCTAAATTCCTAGAGGCCATATTCATGTAAGTGCTTCCATTATCAAACGATTGTGAAACTGCAGCCCAAAATGGTATGGATATTAAAGCAAATAGTATACTAAGTCCAATTGACACAATAACAACATCTATCAGCCAAGCAACAAATCTATCAATCCAACTAGCTAATACGATTCTTTGAGTGTTTGTGTTTGTGGTTGCTGTAGTTGCTGTGTTGGATGATGATGAAGAAAGGCTAGTTTGATTATATGGCAATAATCTTCCCTTCCTCCTGTCTAATGCCAGCACAACGACGCCTGCTATTAGAACAATAATTCCAGCAACGATTAGGAAAATACCTGCTATTATTCCACCAAGAAAATTAATATTAACTTGATTATTTGCACCTACAAATGGAAGGTTACCAATTAATGCACCAATACTTACTGGAGTATTTCCTAAATTGCTGATAGTAATTGTATATTTTCCTGTCATATCAGGTTTAAATGTAGTAAAGAATTGCCTTGTGAATTCATTGCTTGTCATTATCAATCCATTTGAATTTCTGACCGTTTCTCTTAGAGTATTGTTTGGTATTTGTTGTACTTGCCTTTCTTGTCCTTCTCCTATGCCAGAAGTATTATAGGTATTGCGCTCTACATGTATTGCTAATGATACAGGCCTAGAAGTATCCGTTACCTGAAAAGTTGTATTCGCTAAATCAGCCGGTCTAATTAAAACACCATTTAAAAGAGCATTTTCGCGCATAAACTTAGTTGCAAATGAACCAGCCCACACTGCCGAAATAATAATATCTGAAATTAACAAAGAGTTGTATCATTTGTTGAGTGTGTTCTCTTATCCATACTTTTGGAAACAATGTGGATGCAAATGTGTCAATAGTAGCATTACCAGATACCATGCTTGTCATAACTTCCGAGCTTACTTGAGGTGGCAGAGATTCTTTCCCTCGACAACTAGATGCATGAATTATAAGTCTATTTACTTTCAGTAGCCCAAGTGGTTAAGGAACCACCTCTATTTCTCCTACCATAGTAGGATGTATTCTGCAAAAGTAAGAAAACTCTCCTGCATTTGTAAACTTGTGGGAATAGGTTTTAGATGGTGCTATCAGAGATGTTAAGCCTGAATCGAATACTTGTCCTGCATTAGGGGTATTAGGTACACCTGATGTAACCGTGTGTATATTACTGTCGTCATTAGTCCAAATAATAGTATCACCAACTTTTACCTTGATATGATCTGGTGAAAATGCTTTGTCGCCTAAGGTGGTTGCTCCTTTTACAATTGATGCTTGTGTTGCATTATTAGTGCCAGTAGATGAGGACGAAGAAACCTTCTCATGTTTTTCCATTCCCATTTGCATTCCATGGTGTTCTTCATTTGTATGTGTAGAGACTGTTGTAACCTTTCCATGTGGATCTGCTTTCTGTACACTCTTAGTCAGGTTCATTTGCCAGTCATTCATGTTTATAGACTTTGTAATAGATATATCCTTTCCATCTATTGCATTAGCAGGAGGATTTGTTACATTAAAATACCCCATTGCACCTCTCTCCTCAGGTATCCCATGATAATGGAATGTAAACTTACCTGGCCATGGCCATTTTGCTTCCAATATTGCAGTATTACCTGATGCGAGCTCCCATGACTGCACTTTGAATGTAGGATTCTCTAATATTCCAGAAGGATAGACTTTGAACAAGCTCCCATGAATGTGTATGCCATAAGCTGGAGATAGACCCAGGTTTATCAGGTAAACTCTTACAGTCTCATTGGTCCTAGCAGGAAGTGGATGCAGTTGATATAGTTCCGTATAACCATTGAAAAAGTAGTATTCTGGAAGTGGATTTAATTGGTTTTGGGTATCGTATTCTCCATTAACAAATACATATTCTCTTGCCGGAGGTAATGGAGTTTTCGGATATACTATAAATGCTCCATACAAACCCATTCTTACATGCTGCATTACTGGTGGAACATGACAGTGATATGCTAATGCACCAGCTGGCTGTGCTATAAAATCATAAGTATACGTTGCATTTGGTCCCACTTGCTCAAATACTCCGTCTTCTTGGCTAGGATGGTCGCCATGTAAATGAACTGTATGGGGGAGAGGTGTTTTGTTAATAAAATGAATTATTACTCTATTACCTTCAGTTGCAGTTATAGTGGGTCCAGGAACAGTACCATTATAAGTCCAGGCATCGACACGAAGCCCAGGTGCTATTTCAAGCGTGGTATTTTCTGCTATTAGCGTATATTCACGAGTTATTTTTGGTTGTTGGGTTGAGGTAGAGGATAATTGATTTTGCTGCTGTTGTTGTTGTTGTAACTGTCGTCCTTGCTGTTCGGATATTTTGTTGGCAATAGTCTTGTTACTTCCACCTACATCATTCGAACTGAGGGATACTGATGAGCCAGATTGAGATTGAGCCAATACAATGTTTCCATTGTTAACAAGGGCCATTGTAGCAGTTGTAATACTTGATAAAATTACGGTCAGGAGGACTAAAGAAGTTGCTGTTCTTCTTTTTTCAATGGAAAAAGAGCCATAAGGCTGTTTGCTTCTCATAATGTACAATAAATCGTACAATATGCGTTAATATATGATGAGAATGCACTGCCATGCATTACAATCAAAGATATACTGGATTTAGTAACAACCGTAACCAAATACAAAAAATATCAATATGATTATCTAAGCAACATGACAACCACACGCCTTGAATATGGTCACAACACAATTATGCGATTATCCATTTAGGACTTTATATGGTACAATATATTGCTGGTAGCCACTTTTCTGTTATTGTTCCAGGAGTGGATTGGAGCTGATTTATTTTTATAATCTATTTACTTTATTACCAATGCAGGACATGATGCATAAGTTACTACCTTAGAAGCAACACTACCAAGTAATAACTTTGTAAAGCCTGATGTACCTCTGCTACCAACCACAATTAAATCTATACTCTGATTTTCAGCATAGTCTATAATTGAACCTGCTACCGACATAGATTCTTCAATTTGTGATGTAAACTGAATACTGTTATTGTCAGCACTAGCTCTCTACGATGTCATTTTGCCAACTCTGTCCAACCATTCCTGAGCCTTCTTTACGCTTTCTTTTCTAATTCCTCTAAACCGTGCATAGATGATGCGATAAAGGCAGAAGCTGCATATTCAATCCTAGATATATCAAGTACAGTCAATGCGATTAATTGTGCCTTATTATCTCTTGCAAGATCAATAGCATATTCTGCAGCTTTCATTGAATGCTCAGAACCATCTATAGCAACAAGAATCTTAGAAAATTTCGCTCTTTTTTCATAAGCCAATGCGGGTCAACTAGCCACTTACTTTGGCAGCAGTACGCCTAGTATTAAAGAGTTGTTTTGGCACATGAGGAAATGTTATCTATTTTTATCTCCTTATTTTCTTAATAGTAGATAGCTTCTGTTCACTCACTATTTCTGCTATGTTTTTCTTGATTTTTTGATTGTCTGTATTCAATAGTATTATTAGGCCAAGCTTAGTTTCAGATTTCTTACAATTCAAAAAAACCAAAGTTTTCAAACTTTCAAAGGCCTATACAAACCAAATGCGAAATAACATTAAAGACTAAAATTTCCTCACCGTTTCCATGTCTTGTACCTCTAGATCATCTTTTACTATGTTGACATCATGGTCTTTTTGGGAACAACAAGTACAGCGTGCGGTTTCACATTCTATTACTGTTTCATGATTACATTGTTTGCAATTACAAACCATTTTAGATTGACAATTACATGGGTACAAATAGTTAAAAAAGATAATCTATTATATGATATAGCTATTATCTATAACTTTTTTATTCTTTTATCAGCAGCTGCTGCACATATGGTCAAAGAAGATAATAGTGATAAGGAATCTCAAATAATAGAACATGGAGATATTTTTTTCTTCTATAGACCTAAAGTTGGAACTGAAGAAGTAGAAGATATCGGAGATGTTCAACGGTTTTATATGATTACATCTTCAGATGATGGTTATAGTAGTAGAGCAGGAAAGAGAAAAGAGACTATTTACAGACTTTTTCTAGTTGGACAAAAACAATTACCAGAGATCATTGAAGGAAAATCTATTTCTAAAGAAAGAAATTGGGCATTGAATACTCTTACTACATCTAATCCTGACAATATCCGTAAAGAACTCGGGGCAGCAGAATATACAACAGAAACAAGAGGTAAAAGAAGAATTGCAGCTGCTATACCAGCTGGAGAAGGTAAGTACTCAATTGTCAAGCATGATGGTCATACAGAATTGGCATATTTGCTTGAGCTTCCGGAAGAACCAGGTCCTACACAGAAAGAGTTTGAGATAAGAAAAGAGGCAAGTTACATTGTATCTGTAAAGAATCCTAACATAAGTGTACCTGGCTTTGCTGCATTTTCTTCTAGAAAAAAGCCTGAATATCCAGGACATTTAATAGAGAAATTTGGTGACAGAAGGTGGATAAGCATAGATGACCCGAAGTTACTCAATTATGAAAATACACAATTGTTGTTAATTGGAGCAAGAAAGAAAGATGTTGAGGAAGAGCTTGGTATAGATATAGACGAGCAAAATGAAACTGAAAGGAGTGCGGATATTTTCAAAGACTTAAAGATAAAAAAAGAGCAAATTCCATTAAAACCTCTACTCAAAGGAAGGTTCCCAGAAGCAGAAGAAATACCCATGGCACAAGAGGTAAAGCAGCTATTGCCTGGAGAAGCTCCTGGAGTAAGAGGAGGAAAAGCTGCTGCCACTAGAAGGACTTCAGCTGCTGCAATAACTAAAATTCTATCTGGAATAGAATTTCCAAAGGATAAAAACAAGGTTATAGATTATGCGGAGAAAAATAAAACGAAATTAGATGAAGCAGAACAAGTGATTAATACTCTAAAGGAAATACCAGATAAGACATACTATAACATGGCAGAAGTCGAAAAAGCATTAGGTACTATAAGATAATGCAATACAAAATAAAAAAATAAAATTTCTGTTCTTCTATATTGGGATATACTCAGAACCTATGCGATGTATTATGTTTATCTGATTTTTAAATAGAAATATCGCCCGAACTTCTTATAATCTAAATGATGAGTTGGAAGTGCTAAGCTCAGATTAGTGATGATGAAGATCAGCTAAAAATTGGAGATACAATACCATAATCAAACAGGTTGTCTAACATTTTCCAATGAGGTCATTTACATAGTAGATGCATTTGGAGGAGGTAGAAAATAATAGAAGGTTTAAGTGATACTACTGTTTGGGTTTACCCAATTTGTTATTATTATTAGCCAATCACAAGCAATATTAAAAGACACATTGAATCTTCCTCCATCCAACATTAGTAACAAGAATACAAAATGAGGTTTGCTTAAATCATTCCAAAACATATATTGTATGTGCACAAAACGTCGTTGATAAGTGAACCAACGAAAAAAATACTCACGAATATAAATGAGCATCCAGGTATAGGATATAGACAGCTTTTGCGACTAACGGGTTTTTCAAATGGGCAACTTTCTTTTCATTCACAAAGGCTTAAAAGATCAAAGATAGTAAAAGCCAAACAGTTAGGATACCACAGAATAAGATATTATCCTATAGCAGTAAGGACTACTGAATCTGATATTTTGGATCATCTTCTGGATTCAACTCGAGGAAAATTACATTTTTGTTGCTTGAACATAGCGACCGCAGGTTACAAGAAATCGTAGATTATATAAATAAAGCTCGATCTACCACATGGGTTCATCTCCAAATTCTTGAACGTGCAGGGATTATCTCTGTCCTCAGAGTAAATAAAAACAATCAATTTTATCGATTAAAGAATAAATCAAGAATTGTTAGAATAGTTAAAAAATACAAAATCGCGGTTTAATAGGGATAGAAGTATCCTTCCTTCGCTTCTAAAAAGAAGTGAAAACTATTGTTATTGATATATATTCAATTGTAAGGAGACTTTATCTTGATAATTCATCCACAATTCAATAGTTGTACCAATGTACTTAAATGATGTAACTTTCACATAGATCGCATAGAATGCAGGTAGGGCACCAGTACTTGATGTAATAATAAGTAGTAAACCCAAATTGTTTGGTCTTATCTCAATATTAATAATATCCGCTTTAGCATTACCAGTACTTTTTCCACATTTTACACATCCCTCTATGATTTATCATATAACCTTGCATATCATAAGCCTCATTTTAGCAGTTTTCCTTTCCTGCGTATCCATACTTGCATATAATAGAAACAGAAACACCAGAATGTTACTTATGATATTTGGTTTTGTTTTGCTAGCTGCAGTTGAGACTCTGTATCTTTTTCATTCAACAGCTAACATTCGGGATGTTATGGTTCCAATAGTAGACGCTGAGTTTTCACACATTATTCTTTTGGCAATGCTGGCTTTGTTTGGAAAAGGAGTTCTAAAAGTGAACAACTAGTCATGAAACCTACCCTTACTGATAGCGCAACCTATGACAATAATAACAGTAAGGATAGTCAATTACAGAATGACGGTATTGAAGATACACTGCTAGAGCATATCGAAGACTATCCAGGCTTGCGATACAGACAGCTGTTAAGGCTAACAAACATAGTTAACGGTGTTCTATCATACCATTTATCACGACTGGAAAGATCAGACCAAATTAGGGTTAATAGAACCAAGAGCAAGTAAACAAGATATTATTCTATCAATACTCCAAATGAGGAATTTCATATTATAGGATATATGAGAAATGAACCATCAAAGAGAATTATATTGTATTTATTAGAGCACCACAGTTGTACTTTTAACGAAATTGTAGAATATACAGACAAAGCTCGCTCAACAATATCATGGCATCTTAAAAGACTCAAAGATGCAGGCATAGTTTCACTTCATTACTGCATGTAACATCAAGTTTATAAATTAACAAATAGTGAAGTAGTTGCTGAAAGATTCTATAAGTACAAAGACAGGATAGCAGACAATATACTAGATAACTATACACAGATCATAGAATCATTTTAGACTTTGCAGGAAGTGTTAAGTTGTAATTTTATTAGTAACTCAAATAGCACCACTGGTTTTCATAAAACCTGTGTCTTAGTTTACAATTACTTTGAGTTTACTATACCCATTATATTGGTAAAACTTTAGTGATTTATCAGCTGTTTCTGCGATAAAAAATAATCTATTGGCAAGAGATAAAAAAAACTAAAAGGTAAAAAAACACTCTTGTATCAACCAGGCAATTATAATTTAAATGCTGCTTTGATGTCTGGGTCTAGCGTATTTTCCACGTATGCATTAACTTTATCGTATGCAGTTTTCATATCTATATCATTTTTAAGTTGTGCCAAATCATTACCTACTTCAGTAATTGCAGCTGACGTTGACATGAGTTGTTTTGCTTCATTGAATATTTCTTGAGCTTTGGTAGCAATTGCCTGAGCGCTCTGATAGTCAGCCATGTTTACTATGGTATTATGTCCAGCTGCGCTTTTTCCTTCTTCTATACCATAAGCTTCTCTATATCTCTCCAAAACTTCATCTACAATATCGCTAACAGCTTGGCCTTTGACTGTAGAATTGGTTAATTGGTTTTTCTCTACACGTACAGTTATAGCTTCTTGCAATAGAGCATCAACTCTATCAACCTTTCCTTTAATGACATCTTCTGTAGGAGTAGGCTTTGTACCTATTGTTTGATTCAAATCAGCTATTGATTTAGTCAAGTCATTTGTAACTAGTTTATTTCCTTCAGCAAGTTCTTTTGTAGTATTTGTGTCAAGGTGTTCAGCGACTGCGCTTGCATGGGATTGAGCTAAAGTAGCGTTTGAAGCAATATTGGATTGTACTAGACCTAAATCAGCTTGTAATATTTTAACTAAAGCAAGGAATGATGCACTTTCGCCTACTGAGAAAGTGTGGGCATATGCTGCTTTGAGTGGTGAAAATGCTCCCAATGAAATAATTCCTGCAAATATTATTGCAAAAATGCTGCTTCGAACAGTAATATGTATCATCAAATATGTATTATAGCCATTTTTAATAAAACCCTTCTGGTACATCCATCGAAATACGACTCATTATACGTCTAAAGATAGACGTCCTTGTTTTTTCTAACAACGTACAGAGTATTCCATATCTTGAAAAGATATGCTTTTCTAGATTCTTTTCCATGCTACTTAAATGTACTAATATATGTATAATACTATACATTTACAATTGTAAAGCACGACTAATTATGAGTCCTTTAAGGGAAGATAAGGAATATACACCACAACCTTTTCTTCACATTTGTAAACTTAAGATCTTATATTTCTGTTTATGCTATATAATGTGATATGGAGAAAGATCCTGTATGCAATATGATGGTTGACGAAAAAGAAAGCATAACACGTGTCTGAAGTAAATTGACAAAAAGTCTATTTGTGCTCAGCACAATGCAAAAGTCAGTTTGATCAGAATCCAAGCAACTATGGATACTGAAAAGCTTTTCTTTATATCATCTGTCCAGAAAACACTGTTACGAACTAGATGAAATTTTTTTCTTCCTCAAATCTTCTTTTAATGGAGGCTATTCTTCCAGCGTATTTTTGCTTGTAACCTGACATGCATCCCCTGCAACAGAAAAATCGTTCGTAAGTGGCAAATTTGTAAACATGTGGACTAGCTAAGATTGGCCCTTCACAGTACTCACAGTTTAGCTTTATTTTCAGCCCCCTTTTTATTTTAAATCTACTACTCTCTTGCTGATCTAGCTTTTCATTATTATCTTTTTTCCCTTCATTTTGGTTTTCTTTTACTTTAGTATCCTCAATACCGCCATTCTGTTGTTTGTCAAGTTCCGATTTGAATATATTTTCGTTTTCCACCAAGCTGAAATCGAAAATTGGAGATACGGATTTTATGAATCCAACGTTAACAAGTCTAGTAAATCTTGCCTTGACTGTAGGAGATGTAATCCCTGTCTCTCGCGAGACTTCACGAAATGACTTGCGGCCGTCTTTAAGTAACGATCTTAGAATAGATATATCATAATCATCTAGTTGAAGTGGCATATACGATTCTTATACAATATTTGTAGTATATCTTTTATACTTTTTTACAATTGTAAAGGCCTACAGTTATACACGTATTTTCCTATATGAGAGTAAGAAAGTAAGAGACGGGACTAGAAAATGGTGAAGCATCCTGTTTATGGAATGTTTATAGAAGAAAAGCCAGAATCCAGCTGGTACAGCAAAGAACTTTATCTCTGGTGCGTCTATGAACCCAGCTCGCTCATTAGCGCCTGCATTACTGCCAGATATATTGAATGCTCTGTAGGCTTTATTGATTTGCTACTTTTTTGCGACTCTTTGATTGCCTTTACTTTTACCTGGACTATTCGCAAAACACAATTCAAGAGGAAACGATGTCAAAGAAGGAGAGAGCTGCATCTACGGCCAATTGAAACCCTCTGGTGATGCTATATGATAATTATTTACTATAATCAGCAGCTAGTGGATTTCAACAGTAGATGAGCTTCAACGAGCAAATCATCTCTTCAGTTTCTACTGCTCGATACAAGATAAATTGTAACTGGATCTTCATATTCTTCTTCTATCCACAGTATTTCAAAGGCTTCTGCTGACGTCAAATCTTGTATTTGCTTTTCTGTAAAGAATCGGATTTCAAAACCACCAATATCGTAAATTCCTTTTTCTACCTCTTTACCTTTACCATAGGATTTATAATTATGGTTTCTCACAGAAAAGAAGTTCAAGCCTATTTTTGGTTTTAACACCCTTCTTATCTCTGAAAATATGAGATGAAGCTCGTCTTCTGAAAAGCGTATATTAAAAAGCATGTGTGAGTATACAGCATCAAAGTAGTCATCTGGAAACGGAAGCGGATTCTTTACATCAAAGATTCGAGTTTTTATTGGCAGCCTTTTTCTTTGTTATCCTGTCTAGTATATTCACTGCAACTGTAGAATAGTCTAACGCATCTACTACTATTCCATTTGATGCAAAAAATATTGTATCTCTACCGTGTCCTGCACCTAGCTCTAATACTTTCGTTACGTTGTTAACTTTCATATGGTTAAAACAAAGCAAAGCAAAATTGCTAGATTACTCACCAAAGAAAGTATTATCAGATTTGTAGACTTTATTCCAGACTTCACTCATTTGCTACTGTATTGACTGAAGGAGAAGACTTAAAGATGTAACATGTATGTAATGTATGTATGTATGTTGGGAGTTCTCAAGTCTATTTGCTTGTTACTTCTTTCATTTATTGGAGTTCGGTTACTGGCAGTATAAAGTTATTTTATAGAATGTGGTAGCTAAATACTCTCCTTTAGGGCCGGATGTAACCGTATAAATTTCTTCATCTAGTTCATCCGGCCCACTTCATCTCCAATTTTTGGCGATTGAGCTAGGCAAATACGGTTGTCACTTTCACTCTGTGACTAGTACTTTGTTATCTACATTGAAGGCTGAGCCAATAGCTGTTCTGCTTTATTCAAATTATCGTTTATTTTGTTTACTAACTCTTGAACACTTTCTACTGGTAATTTGTCTTTTATAGATTGCCTCAATTGTTCTCTTAGCATTATTTCCGTATTTTCTTTCAATGCCTTGTCGTGCTTCTCTAATGGTGCTTCGATAAATTCAAAGTTATCCAAATATGCACTTGAAGCAAGATTTTGAGCACCTGTAAAGTTTTGATTTTTGTATTCATTTATGGTCTGGTTTAACAGGGTTTTGACTGTGGAGATTATCTCTGTAGGTGTCTGTTGCTGTGCAAAAGCTATCTCTGTTGCAATAGTGTTGTCGATAAGTGTAGAAGGTCCCATGGATGCTATGATAAGTAAACCCGCAAAAGAGAGGACTGTTGCAGCAAGTTTAGATATATCGTAAATTTGTTCATTCTTTTGCTGTTGTTTTTCATTCATACTTAGGGTAACCCAATTAAAAAGAAATATTTATTCTAAAGGCAGATTCTCCACAATGAGAATAATGTAACTGTCTACAAGCTAAGGGAAAATTTATAGCAAATAGCTGGATGGCTTTGTTTGATAAAGAAATGAAATATCTGCATGACAATGGATTTAAAGTCTTAACCATGGCTGATCTAGGTTATGATGAAAATAACAAAAATCTATACATAAAGGGTATTTCATAATAGCGTCAAAAGGAAGAAAATTATTATCCTCACTTTTTATAATTTCACAAGGAAATTTGTTACATATGGGATAGTCCTTCATCGACAATCAGTCTTTAGCAGTTAACAAAGTTAAGGAATATTAAAAATAGTCGCATATTATGGTTTTTTATGTCATTCGAAAAGAACGATAATGTTGCTATTTTGGTAGCAATATCAGTAATAGCTTTAGTGCTTGTAGCCGCGGCTAACTTTAACCTCTCTTATATGGCATTTGCAGCTCCAAAGAAAGGTGATAGTAGTAGCAGCGATAGTAGTACTAGACATACTAATGATGTTAGCGCTCTTGGCGGCAGTCCTTCGTCTTCGTCAGCTGCCTCTACTGGCCTTAATTCTAATATTTTGACCAAAAAGCAGTTAAGCTCACTCACAAGTTGTATAAACACTGCAAACAAGTCAGAAGGTCTCACTCACAAGGTAGTTACAAACTGTCTTGATGTTGCCAAGGGAACTGCTTCTGCTTCTACCACTAGCACAAGTGGTAGTCCCTCTTCAATAGCATCCGTAGCTACTCCAAGATCATAATCGGAACGGATATTATTTTTATTTTGAAATTAAATCTAAAACTTATTCTTAAGGAAATGACATGACCAGGAGAAGGTTTTGAATCTTTTGTGGTAGAACGATCGTGACCTGAGATATTTGTAGTTAATATCTATAATTAATTAATAAATACCATTCGTTTCTATTTATAATCATAATATGGACGTTGAAATAGAAATGTACATAGACGAAGATGATGAAACCTTAGTCATGCAAAAGGTTTCTTCTTTAACAAAACAGGCAAAAGAAGCAGGATTTAAGATAGGTGAAATAGAATTCAAACGTTCAAGACACAGGGACAAGGAAGATAAGCATTATCATAATAAACACCATAATGAGAACAGCAGTGATGGTACAACAAAAGATGAATAGAGTTTCTCTCTTAAACACTCTTTAATTGACTTTTCGTAACATATGGAAATCAGTATTGTTCCTTGTTAACATTTATTTAAATTAAATAATGACAATAATAATGTAAAGACCAATAAGAAACTAGTTAATTACTATATCATACAAATTGCCAAAGTCATTATTTTATTTCAAGGTTTTTCAGAATATCTTCTGTACGCTGTTCATCTTTTACTTCGTCAGCCAAGATTTGTGTAGCAAGGTTGTAGGTTACAAAATCATTATATTCTAATGCTTTTTTAGTAATACTGTTATAATTCTCTACTGCTTTACCTTGAATTATAATCCTTTTCTAGTGGTGTTCTTAGTGTAAGAAATTGTACTGGATCTAAAACGCATATATTGCATTGTGTTTTCCACATGCTCGTACTATTTCTATTCAGTCCCTATTTTGTCACCATTTCTAAGGCATCCAATTTACCCAGGGCTTCCAAAATACATTATACCATTCTTCAGTTATTTTTAGAGCATTTTTCACGAATTCTCCATAAGTATACATCCAATATGTCACCAAGCTCTGCCAAGCCGCTGCGCTTGCAGTAAATGGATTGATATTACTATTTTTATTATTATCCTGTTCTGTTGTCATATAAGATGGCGCAGAACTTTGCTCTGCTTTAGATATTTCTTCTTCTGATTTATTAACAATACTCTGTTGTTGATTGCCTGTTGTAGATCTAGGTCCAGATGTTGTAGAAGCAGCAGTAATAGTTGAACCTTCCTGTATGGTTGTTGCGTCTGTTTTTGCTAATATCTCTGCATTCCTACAATCAGGATGAACTTTTTCATCCGTAATATATTCGCAAGAAGGGCATGCAAAAATTAAAGGTTGTTGACAAAGTTGACAATATGAAGACGCTTTGAGCTCTGAACCACATTTTATGCAAAGTGTTTGAGCCATGTCTGTATAGTACCAGAATCTAATATATCTATTATTAAATGAGCCTTGCATCAACGTTTTTCCTAGAGACATATTATACAATCAGCCGTAAGATATGATAAACACGTTTTTGCAATATATTAGGAATTCAAATTATCAAAAATCTTTGGTTTTAAATGGTAAACACTGCATCAAATTACCATTATTTGCTATTCTTATCCAATCTTTATCAATCTTTTAGCTATTATGTCAAAGATATATATGAGATAATGTGCATGATTCATGAGATAAGTATGAAGAGCTTTAATGATTGGTGGAAGAGTATTCCTGAGGATCTTAGGAGCAAATCACGTAAAGGAGATGAAGAAAATAAACCGTTGCTGAATCAGGTTAACTACGTTCTTTTACATCTGCATCTAGCTGGTAAACATGATGCAAAACCTAGTCACGAAGAGCTAAAAGATTGGCTGCATAGTGGTCAAGTAGACGTCCTTAGAATGACTGCGAAATAGAAGTAGTAGAGGAGAAGAAGTGATAATCCACTGGGGGTTATTCTATGAGTGGGATTGTGGAACAAGAAAAAAGAAGACGTACCAGTGATGCTGCCAGTACCATTAGTAGCAATAGTACTAGTAGTAATTACGCTACAAAAAGCAGAAGGAAGCAAGAAATCGAGTACTCATGCGGATGTAAATATCTATTTAATCATGAAACTGTATTGGAACATATATGTTCAGAACATGAAAGAGAATTAATTACTCTTCATGGCTGATATGATTAGAAAGCCAGCAATAAGATGTCAGGTTTATTGTTGATATCTTTCCAATTAATCATTGCAATTGCTACTAATATAGATAAACCATCATCTTCTTTAATCCAAAGTTCACTACATTTTTAATGATGGCTTTATGAAAATGGGAACTTGTCTTTCAAAGATCAAAGCTTAAGGATATAGTGTATCAATAGACGCTAGTTCAGTAGTGAGAAATAAAAGAACCTATTTTGGCAAAATCATATGAAAATATATCTTTGCATTGATCAGAATTCATTTGACATAATTTTACGTTACTATTTATCTTTAGCAATTCCTGCAATAACTCAGGTTTATCCCATTTTAGGTAGTATAATGCCAAGGCATGACTTACACTCTCAACTATTAATCCAATATTTATAGAAGTATCATAAGCAACTATTATTTCAATAGTGTAATTCCATCCGTGTTTTAGTCTTGCAATAATTTCATATACCTTGTCGGCATAAGGCAGCCTTGCCCATTTTCCCTTGTCTTGAAAGGCTTCTATATATTCACTTAGCCGAAAGTTTACAGATCCATCAACATTATAACCTCTATCATTATTTTTGTTAGGTTTGTACCATGCCAAGTAGTATTCAGCTAGTTTTTCAAAATCATTTGGTGTTACTAAAAGAATAGTCTTAACGCTACCAATTCCTTTAAACTTATTTTTTACCGATTGATAATCGCTATCGATAGATAGAACGAGTCCTTCTTTGATTTTATTTAGCGGTATTATCCTGCGATCCCTTGGAAGATAAAAATCAATTAGATCCTCAGTAGGCAACTTCTGCATATTATAATATGAATTTTTTTAATTATAAAAATGGTGTCCATGTTTATCGCCTTGTTCTATTTGATATGGTGCTTCCTCTAACTTTGAGATATGAGCAGAAGTTAAGTTTACGGTAGAGGACATTACAGCTGTAGATAAAAAGGAGGACACTATTTACATAATACATAGAACAATTCACCAGCCTTCATCTTTACGCGTTTTGTATAGTAAGTGGATTGTCATGCAAACACCAAAGAGATACCCTTTCACCATTTTGCAAGTCAACACCTCCTCCAGGTCTTTCACAATTAAATGTGAGTTTTATTTTTTGATCGTAATTGAAAACTTTTGTTATGCCTATGAAACAGTCGTCATTAGTGACTCTATATGACAAAAGATAATGCAGCATAATACCTATAATTAGTATACGCATATTCAACATAAGCTTAAATGGATTATATGTTTAAAATTCGCCAATACTAAACGGTATCTAGAATAGAAAGAGAAAAAAATTATTGTTGTTTATTTCCATGCATTTGCGATAGACATCATTTCATCACATTGGTTACGCATTTGCAAGAGACCTTTATCATTTAAGACGAATTTTAAATCATAAAGATGTAGTACGTTTCTGCTGATTTGTTGTAATTAAGTTATTAATTAAATATAGTATTGTTATTAAGAAACACGTATAAGTATTTAAATGACTTAATAAAAGTAATTAATGTACATTGACAATTGTAAGCATATCCCTAAATGACGAAATTTTGACTGAAATGAGCAAATTGCAAAAATCATTAGGTTTTACAGGCAGATCCGAAATTATAAGAGCGAGTGTTAGAAGTTTATTATCAGAAGAAAGAAAGAAAGAAGATCTAATGGGCGACGTTCATGCCATTTTCCTGGTAACTCATGATGAGAAATCTGATAATGAAATTAATGAGATGGGACATGCCTATGATAAGCTAATAAACACACATTTACACAATAAGATTGATAGAGATAGGTGCCTTGAGATATTTGTTCTCAAAGGAGACGCTAATCAGATAAGAGATATGACAAAGACATTTCAATCCAACAAGAAAATGGATAATGTAAAGTTAATACCGCTGTAAAGGACCAAATCTGTCAGTTTCTCATTCATAGTTGCTTGTCCATTGAAGAAATCAGAGTAGTAGGCATATATGTTATTAAATCACTTATAAAGACTTGTCTCATTATTATTAACATAAGTTTATAAGATTAATAATTGATACGTGGCATTATGCGAGAAGTTAGTAATTTTTTAATTGGGCTATTGCTCATAAGTATCTTATTAGTATCAAGCTCAGATGTTGCATTTTCAACTAATACTACTAATAGTCCTACTTCTTCAGGAACAATACCCAACACAAGCACACACAAAATAAAGGTTGTAGCATCTTTCTATCCCGTATATGAATTTGTAAAGAAAGTTGGAGGAGATAAAGTAGATGCATCTGTTCTTATACCAATAGGCGCAGAACCTCACGATTTTGACCCTACTATTCAACAAATTCAAGGTGCTGAATCAGCAGCCATGTTAGTATACAATGGAGCAGGCATGGAATCGACATGGATAAACAAAGTCAATCCAAAATTTGCAATTGATACTAGCAAGGATATACATTTGCTTACAAGCAATGATCCGCAGATTCATGCACCAATAGATCCACATACTTGGTTAGATCCTATCTTGGCAATTCAGCAGGTTGAAAATATTCGTGATGGACTGTCCAAGGTTGATCCTAATAATGCGGCATACTATGGTCAGAATGCTCAAAACTTCATAGGACAGCTAAAGTCTTTAGATACTTCTATAAGAGGCAATTTAACTAATTCTAACTGTGCAAAGAGAGATTTTATAGCATTCCATAATGCATTTAGCTACTTTGCAAAACAATATGGTTTAAATCAACACAGTATTGCAGGCTTAACACCAGAAGGTGAAGTACTTCCGCAAATACTTGTACGAGTAGTTCAGCTAGCAAAGAATCTAGGAATAAATATCATCTACTCTGAAGATTTAGTTGACCCTCGTTCCTCTCAGGCAATTGCAGATGAAATTCCTAATGGTAAAGTAATGGTCCTAAGTCCAATTGAAGGTATAAACAAACAAGAACAACAACAAGGAATTGGATATCTACAAAAGATGTATCAGGATCTATCTGCTCTAAAGGAAGGATTACAGTGCAAGAAGTAAAAGAAGAAGTAGTAGTAGTATCAATTAAAAATGTATCTTATAATTATGGTCATTCCTCATCATCGTCTTTTGCATTAGACAATATTTCATTTAATGTAAATGCCGGTGATATTATAGGAATAATTGGTCCTAATGGTGCAGGCAAAAGCACGCTCTTTAGATGTATGCTTGGGCTAGTAGATGATTATAGAGGAGACATTACGATATTTGGCACAAACATTAAAAAAAGTAAAAAACCTCTTCAAAAGATAGGATATATACCGCAGCAAAGACTAATTGACCAGAATTTTCCTGCCACAGTACAGGAAATCGTATCACTAGGTATTGATGGAAGAAATATGCGTAGGTCTAAAGAGGAAATAATCTCTGCTATAAAAGTCGTAGAATTAGAGGATCTAAAAGATAGGCGAATAGGCGAACTCTCTGGCGGCCAACAACAAAGAGTACTCATCGCAAAGGCTCTAATAAATGACGCCAAGCTATTGATATTAGATGAGCCTACTACAAGTGTTGATGTAGAAACACAAAACAAATTCTATTCTCTTCTAAAGAAACTTAACCAAAAAAATCAAGTTACCATAATATGGTCGTCACATGATTTAGATGCCATAAATAAGGTTGCAAACAAGTTAGCATGCATCAATAGGACAATGTTTTTTCATGGTGATACTCATGAATTCTTTGCAAGTTCAGAATTGTTAAAGATGTATTCAGAATCAATTATGCAAGCACATATGCATGCGCATACGAATCAAAAAAAACTGAATAATAATAATTATCCCAGTTTCAATGTCGACCATTGATTACATTGTTAGGAGACATCACTATAAGTAATTATCAATATGGTGTTTGATCAAATGGTGTTTGAGATTCTTCAATTTGGTTTTATGCAACGAGCATTAATTTCAGGAATCGCTGTTGCTGTTAGTTGCTCTGTAATCGGTCTCTTTCTAGTCTTAAGGAAGCAATCATTGTATGGCGATGCTCTCTCACATGTGGCATTTGGAGGAATAGCTATTGGTTTATTTACAAATGTATATCCGATATGGACAGCATTCGCAGTTTCTATTCTCGCTTCTCTTGGTATCACCAAATTAAAAGAATCCACAAAAATTCCAGGTGATTCTGCTGTTGCTGTATTATTATCAGCTGGGCTTGCAACAGGAGTAGTGCTGATAGGATTATCTGGAGGGTTTTCACTTGATTTATACAGCTTCTTATTTGGAAGCATTTTACTAATTAACTATAATGACCAATTGATGATTGTAATTCTCACGTTCGTTATATTGGTAGTAATGTACAATATGTCTAGAAAATTCATATACATCGCATTTGATGAGGAACAGGCAAAGGTCAGCGGAATAGATGTTGCAAAGCTCAATTATCTTTTTATTGTACTTGCAAGTGTTACCGTGATCACTTCTGTAAGGCTAGTAGGGGTTTTGCTTATCTCTTCATTAATAGTTATTCCAAATATTACTGCAATGATGTTTGGAAAGGGATTTAAGAAGACCTTATTGATATCTATTTTCATTGCTGTCCTTTCTGTAGTTGTGGGAATAGTAATATCATACATTATGAATTTAGCTCCAGGAGGAACAATTGTCATTATCTCAGTCGGTGTCTTTCTTGCTGTGATCAGTATCAAATACTCACTCAGGATAATTAAAGGAGAAAAAGAAAGACAAAGAAAGCAAGTCAGTACGATAAATAGATAATTTAGTTTGGTCGATTAATTATCTCTCAAACTGATCCTTCATTATCAGGCAAAATGGCTGTGGTATGAACAAATTAAGAGAACAGAGAGCAAGAGACATCTAAATTGGGATGTCTTATGCTAAGAGGAGATTTACTGTAACACGAAATGAAATGGATAAAGTGGTAGGGTTTCTTGCCCTCCACCACTTCTAGATTTTAAATTCCTCAAACAGTCTGAATTTGGGCAGAGAATAAAACAGCTCTAGTATTAACGATTTTTGGAGACAGATACTAGTATTACATACAAGATTTTACATATGCTATCAATGACTAAAATAACAGAAATAACACAACACATGCAAAAAAGTTCACTCTTTTTGTCCGACGGTTTGATACAGTTATGAAATTAACTCAATCCGATGTTAATGATGGAGCCGAATATATCCGATATGAAGTCAGAGATCCAAACACCCCGCTGGCCCTACATCTGAACTGATAAAAAGAGACAGGGTATATACCATATTCATAAAGTGAATAAATTTGACATATTTTTGTTGAATGATTGTTAGTTCTTAAATGATATAGTCAATGATTGGTGCTATTATTACAAACGATCTATAGTGCTCAAGTATTTGCAAGCATTATCTAAATTAGGTCATATTTTGTAAAAATATCAAATCTACTGGACAATTTTATAACTAAACCTATAAGAAACGAAATGCAAGTATATGTACTGCTCAACTAGAAGAAGGGAAAGTATCTGTTAGCATGTGAAAACAAATGTGCAATGTGTGGAAAAGATGCCATGATTAGAGATGATTATGACAAGCAAAATGAAAAAGGGCATAGACTACAAGATAATGCTACTGAAGATATAATGGTAGAGCAGATTAAAGGAACGTGCTATATTTTTGACACATCAAACTGTGCAATGATGTTCAAAAAATTCATGGATGTATATGGAAGCAGCTTTGCAGATCAATAATAGAACGTTTTCTCTCATCTTTCTGGATTTTACCAATAAGATAATTTATTTTTCACAATATGAGGAACCTTTTGATTGAAGGGATTTTCCATATTATTTCTTTGTATTTGTTTGCTTAGATTGTTAGATACAAACGAGTATGCCGTTGAATTCCGCATTTTGTAACGTATAATTGCTTAGACTATCCACTGCCGCTATCTTCAAAATGATAAAACTTCAACGCTAGTCAAAGGCATCAAATAGATCGTTATATGATGTTACTCTTTATCCAATACAGCATCATTATCAACAGCAGTTCTTAATGCAGTAATTAGTTTATCAAATCTATCTTCCACCGTATTTGAGTATTTTTTATTCTTAATTTGATGATGATATTGGTGTGGGAGCACTATTCCTTACATTATTTACAAAGTCTTCCAAGATTGAAATATAATCGCTATACAAGTCCCTGTGGAAATTACTTCCAATTGGACAACCTGACGGTTTATTTGTCTCTTTTGCTTTATGAATTGGATTATGACAGTGACCATTTTCTGTTTTTTTCTTAATATTCACTGTTAACCATGATAGTGCCATTAAACCTAACATAAGCATGGTGCTTTCGGTATGTAAATAGCTATATCTAGTGATTTCTTCTTCTTTATTGCTGCATTGGTTTTGGGTGGGTTCGCCAGAATATTCTTGGTTGCGTAAGATCACGTTTATGGCTAATGAAGACCAAAAAAAGCCATTTGGTATAATTTTATTATCGGCCGCACCATAAGGTGGACCAAAAGCTGAGAATATGTCTTGTATAGCCAAGTAAAAGGCATCTGGATCTAGCTGTTTTTTAAACCATCGTTGATTTGACAATGACTCACATTGATTGTATATGTATTAAAGTGATTGCTAAAGAAATACAGCAAGCCATTATGAGACAAGTCTGCCGCCGGCTAGAACATATACTATATTAAGAAGGATCGATGTTGAATCCTTATTTAATGAATACAAGCCTGTGCGAATCAAATTTTGAGGTTGTTTGAGGCTCAGAATTTGTGCCCATTGACTATGGGCTGTTAGTTTGAATAAGCTCTCATGAATATCCAGAAGGTATAAACCAAATAGTTCTTTACATATCTTCAGAATATTGTTTGAATCACTAAAGTCATCTCGTCGATATATTATTAGTTAGGATACGCAATGAACAATAAGAATATGGTCCAATTGGGAGAATACATTCAAATAATTAGTCCAATCATCTATGGAGGTGCACTAATTGTATCCATACTTCAGTTCTCAGCAATGAAAAAAAGTATGTCCAGTCAAAGTGTACAACAAACATATGCTACAACCACACAAGTCCTTTTTAATAGTCTCAATAGCAAAGAGTATCTACAAATGTCACAGGAGAGTCCAGTAGTATCTAAATATTATTCTCTAGTTGACAATCCCCAACAATACTATGTCATAATTCAATGCTTTGACATGCTAGAATTCATTTTCCGCCTTTACAATACGAAAATGATTGATAAAGAACTTTGGTTGCGATGGGAATCAACTGCCAAATCAATGATGACAATCCCAAAGTTCAAGAGAGTATGGGATAAAACAAAGGATAGTCGTTCACATCTTTTTAGAGAACTTATCGATTCGCTTGCATCGGATATGCAAAAGGACTGATATGGATCCTGAAGACAAAACTAAAATCAAAAGCAAAAAAATAGCTACTGATGTATGCAAGGCTTTAGGAATATGGGATACTATTGGAAAGAAGTGGTCGTTACTGATTTTGCGACACCTAAGTGCTAATGACAATATGCATTTTAATGAACTAAAACGACTACTAGGAATAAGTAGTAATGTGCTGGCAAAAAAACTTAAACAGTTAGAGCTAGAAGGCCTTGTTACAAGAAGAGCTGTTTATGAGAATAACCCATTAAGAGTAGAATACAAGATTACGCCTTTAGCAAAGGAATTAGATGCCATTTTCATAGACTTAGAGAAATGGATAGCTAAATGGGAGTCACGGGATGAACTACGATATTGAATCAAGTTGAAATTCTGATCGCAAACCATCTTTTAAATTAAATAAAAGAAGCATGGGAGGTGGAATACTGCAGCAGCCATTCTTTTGCTTTCCGAATCTCATCCATCGTTAACTCATGGCCACTTTCTTGCCAACTGAGCGAAACCTTGGCACCTGCATTTTTAAATAAACCAAAAAGCCTCTCTACCTCTTGCTTTGAAACTATTGGATCATAAAGTCCGGAAGACATGAAAATATTTTTGTTACTAAGATCTGGTGATGTCTCTGGCACGAGTGGAACCATGGCACGAAAAAGGATAGCAGAAGAGAGTATTTCCGGGCGAAGCAATAGCATACTGGCTGCTATATTTGCACCATTAGAATATCCTATAGCTATTACATTTTGCAAATCAAAATCATAAGTTTTTGATGCATCAATTACAAAATCTGCTAGCTCATTTGTACGGAATTTCAAATCGTCTGTATCAAAAATGCCTTCTGCTAGTCTGCGAAAGAATCTGGGTGTAATGCCATTCTCTAATACTTTTCCTCTGGGACTAAGTATTGCTGCACTTTTATCTAGCTCGTATGCCAATGGAATTAGAT
>Ga0126310_10000039_pt1 | contig 35048 bp, 32 predicted proteins | sample Plot60_FD_92540 | JGI IMG/M metagenome (GOLD analysis project Ga0126310, IMG submission 92540) | Serpentine soil microbial communities from UC McLaughlin Reserve, CA, USA - Plot60 | ecosystem: Environmental > Terrestrial > Soil > Grasslands | place: USA: UC McLaughlin Reserve, Lake County... | reverse complement strand
TTTTATTTTATTTTAACGCTGCAATAAAGTAGATGTAAAAAAGGAAAAGAAAAATTCTGGTTTTGAAAATTGCATGCTCTAAGGTTATGACAGAGAATCCTAATTTTCAACTCACACAAAGATCAATTCAAATGCGTACTAAATGCATATTTTTTTTGATTATAATATTCCTGTATTCTATCCATTAAAGGAATCCGTAAAAAAAGTGCCAAAATTATAATAAAATAAAGGAAGAAGAATATAATATTCTCTCCTCTTGACTCATATGGAAAGTGGCCGTAACTGATCGACACAGTTGTAAATGGTGATGCCATTATCATTATAGGAAGCTGAGGCGTTGCAGAATGGAACAAGCGCAAACAGTAAAAGATAGATATTAAAGAGCTGTGTATGCCCCTTTATAAACTGCTTTTTTTACTTTAATTTTTTATAAATAATAATCGTAATTCAATTTTGCTTCAAGTACTTCATATGCCAGTAACTTAAAAAAGAGGTAAAATCAACTTCAAATGTAATGTTGGAGGGAGGCAAGACTGTTTTTCGGAGAGCAGGTTTTGAATTTCAATTAAGACATCTTTTAATTATTGGTGTTTTAGGTATTGTATTTACGACCGCATTTATAATGCGTTCTTATCCAGGAAAATATGGATTCTATCTAAATGAATTTGATCCTTACTTTGATTATCGTGCAACTAAATATATTGTAGATCATGGCCTTAGTGCATACTGGAAATGGCATGATACCATGTCATGGTATCCTGAAGGACGCAATATTCCAGGCACATCGCAGTCAGGACTACACATAGTTGCTGCTTTTCTATATAGTATTTTTGGTCGCGGTATTTCATTGCTAGATTTTACAATCATATTACCTGTGATTATGGGTTCACTAACTGCTATAGTTATTTTTGCGCTTGTAAGGGTAATAGCCGGCACTTCTGCAGGAATGTTTTCAGCGCTCCTATTTTCCTTCTCTCCTGCTATAATCCAAAGGGGAAATCTAGGGTGGTTCAAATCAGAACCTCTGGGCTTGTTTTTTGGTTTGCTTGCTACATATTTGTTTATTTCTGCAATTAAGCATAGAGAAGTCAAGTATGCTATCCCAAAAGCAGTTGTAGGAGGACTTATGCTTGGACTTGCTAATGCATCATGGGGAGGAATTCAGTATTTTAGTATACCGATTTCATTATTTCTTATTGCACTTCCGTTCTTTAGAAGAGATACAAGTATTCCGATGTATGTAGCAATTACATTTACGATATTTGCCCTGATATCAGCAGGAGCTTTTCCAAGGCCGGGCATTTCGTTTGTATTTGGTTTACCAGGTATTGCTTTGATTGGTGGCACAATATTTCTGTGTATAGCAAACTTTTTGAAAAAATTAAGTCAGCCAAAGACAGAAATCCGAAACACACTCTTTCTTTTAGCTGCATTCGTTATTGTAGCAGGTGGTGTCATAGGTGCAGGAGTATATCATCCATCCTCATTCAGATACCTAAACTCAGTAAATCCATTTCTCTCATCACAAAATGCTTTAACTCAATCAGTTGCTGAGCATTTTACACCTACGTTGGTAGATTATTTCTCAAACTACTCAATATTGTTAATGTTCGGTGGATTAGGTGTTTGGATGGCATTTAAACGAAGGGACGATATGTCAATATTTGCATTAATACTTGGATTGACAGGAATTTATGTTAGTGCTACATTTGCCAGGTTGTTAGTCTTTGCATCTATGGGAGTTATCGTCTTGGCTGGATTGGGAATATACGAGGTAACACAGAGCATACTTGAAATTAGAGAATCATCGTCATCAGCTACGTCTGCAACATCAGCAGCAAAGGCAAGAAAAATTAACAGAAAAAGATTTGACCAGAGTGCTGGCGGAATACAACAACGGTCCAAAGCAAGAATTATTAGAATTGTCTCTGTAGTCATGATTATTTTCATACTTTCAATTCCAATGATATACCCACCAAATTCTAATTGGCTGATTTCTGCAGATATTCCTCCGTCTATCGCCAACGGTGGAACAGGATATAAAATACAGACTAATGATTGGATAAATTCTTTAAATTGGATTTCAAAAAACACTCCAAAAAATGCAATAATTGCGTCATGGTGGGATTATGGATACTGGATAACTACTTTAGGCAATCGAACCAGCTTAGCAGATAATGGAACCATAAATCAAACTCGTATACAAACTATTGCAAAAATGTTCATTGAAAAACCCGAAGACTCAATTAAAATAGCTCGACAATTAAAGGCAGATTACATTTTAGTCTACGTTGTAGCTCAACGTCTGGCAACTGCAAGTCCTAATGCTTTATATACTTTGGGAAATGGCGGAGATGAAAGTAAGAAGCAGTGGTTCATTAGAATAGGAGGGTTCGATGAGAATAAATATTTAGAACAAGATGGAGTAACTCCTACACCATTATTCTGGAATGCAACATTTCTCAGTCAGTTGATACCCTTTACTGTTCAAGGTTATGCTTCAAGAACCAACATTCAATCACAATACTCTCCAGGTACGATTGCCATTTATTCAAAAGATATTAAATACCCCCAGAGCAGTGTAAATGGTACTAGCCAGCCATTAAATTTGGTATATGCGTCACCAAGTTTCAACAGTAATGATCCAGGGCTAGTTTTTGGAGTCTTGATTTACAAGGTTAATCAAAACTATATACCCAAATCTAATAAATGAGGGGCTTTCCCAAATATAAAAAACTGACGCACCATCATCAACATCAACCAAAAGTACCATTAATGTAGAAGTAGGTAGTATGATAGTTGTAGTTTTTTCATGATTTTGTAATGACTGCCAGAAAAGAAAAGAAAAGGAGATAAATACACACAATCATCAAATAAATTAACGAAATTAAAAATTTACTATTAGTAATAATAATGATAATAATTATTATCTCATGTTACATCCAACATTTTTGTTTCTATCAAGCTTTTTTGCAATTGATGATTAACATAACACCTTTAACAAAAATATCATTACTTCTCTTTATCTTCCAAGAGGGCGGCGTATACAAACGGTAACAATGTGGTTGCTTCACCATGAATTGTCGTGTGTCGAGCTTTTGTTGTAACCTTTCTCCAGGAAATTGCTTCTTCAACAAGAGCACCACTTAAGCTTCCATCCCATTCTGGCGCAGTGGTAATGTATACTGCATAATCTAAGCCGCCTTTAAACTGATTCCACCAAAGCGTATGATGTTTTGAAATACCACCTCCAATCATTAATGCACCTGATTTTCTTGCATCATATACCAGATCGGATAATTTTGTTTCATCCATCATAATATCAATCTTGAAATCTCTGTGTTGTTGATAAAATGACCAAATTTGGCTTCCAACGGCACCATCAACTATGCCAGGAACTATAACAGGAATCTTATTCTCGTGAGCCCAATATAAAAAAGATGATTCATCAAGAGTGCTACCAATATAATCCAGAATTTCATATGAAGGGACTCCACGTTTTCCGTGTTTGTTATACAGGTTATTTAGACATGCCTGTACTTTTTCTTCGATTAACGGTCCATAATTGGACATAGGAATTAATACATTTCCCAGGCGATGGATTTTTTTCTTAAAAAGACTATGATCATCCATTCTAAACTGTCCTGCGTAGTACTTATCATAAGTTCTAGCAATATCATGATCAAGGGCACCACATGTAGTAATCACACAATTAAACATCTTATTTTTTATCATATCACGAATAATCCCTCGAATACCAGTCGACATTAGGGCCCCAACAAATGATAGGAACCTTGTACATTCCGTTTCATTGTGCATACTTCGTAGAATATCTAAGCCATCAGAGAGATTTCTCGATTCAAAGCCGCCAGATTGTGCCATGCTGTTAAAGATAGAGGTGATATCATTTGGCTTTATTGAATAATCCTTTACTACATCATTTAGTAAATTATTCTTAATTTTTTTATTATTAATATTATTATTGTTTTTTTTATTTTTTAGACTCTGTGTAGCCATGCATATATATGCAGATTATTTTCATTATATAAAATATCTTTTTACTGCTTATATTTCAATGCGTACACTATGCGATTGTGCTAATATTATGATAATAAAATTGTATTCATATCCACTTCCTTATCGTATATTAAATATATAATAAATATGGCCGTTATGAGTACACATGTCAGTTGGCATCGGCTGCCAAAAGCATTTCCTTGTAATTACCAATGCGTAAATTACAAGACATATATTCTTGTATTATATCGGTTTTATGATGATCCTGATACCCTGCCTGGTCCTGCGGTTTCTGGCTTGGCTACCTGAAGATCATTTAACACTTTGGATACTCCAGATACATTCCATGCCGCTTGGCCAGCTAAGCGTCTTTCTTCATACGTCTCTACAACTCCTTTCAAAATTACAGTAGAATTGTTCACAGATACTTCGATTTTCGATGAATCGATATTATTGTTTTTTTTGATGTTTTCAATTATGCTATTTTTTAATTCTTCATCGCTTTTGCGTCCAGCAACAGTAGAGGAATCGTAAGGATTGTTGCCCCAATAATAACCTGAATAGTAATCTTCTGAAGGCTCCTTTCTAGGTTCCTCTCCTCTCTTTTGTTCTTCCATTATCAGATTATAATTAAAACTAACTAATTTAAAAATTTGGATACGAAATGCTCCAAAGGTTACTTTTAACTACTCTGGTATTTTTAAAGGGTGTCTTATAACGTCAAAACAACCTAATAGTTTGATTGTCAAGATCTATTATATATTATAGAAAAAGTCGATAAGGTTAGTAACAAGTGTAGAGGAAAAGCTAGTAGTACCAGTAGTGGCTGGTAGCGACGATGGCGGCCACATTTATTTCCCATGATTTTGCATATTATAAATAGAATTTTTAAAAGCAAGGGTGAAGCCATATTAGTAAGATGCAAAATAGCCATTCTTTCAGTGGGCGGAAAATTGATCCGCCAGATATTTTCCCAGATATGACAGTTTCACAGCTGATTAATTTCTTTGGAGCAACTGGATACAATGCCCGCAGGCTTGCTGAAGCAGCAGAAATTACTAAACAGATGATCGAAACAAATTCTACGGTATGCTTGACTTTGGCAGGTGCAATGACTCCGCTAGGCATGGGCAAGGCAATTGCAACTATGATTCAAAACGGGTTTATAGATTGGATCATTACAACTGGGGCCAATGTATATCATGATCTGCATTTTGCTTATGACTTGCCTGTGCGTCAAGGTCATTTTAATGTCGATGACGATATTCTATATTCAAAACAAATAGTTAGAATCTATGATGTATATATAAAAGAAGTAGGCACATTACAAACGCAAGACCTTATTATTCAAAATCAACTTAAAAATCAAAAAGAGCCATCTTCCTGGACCGGTTCAACTGCCAATATATCTCATTTATTAGGTAGGGCCGCAAAAGAGGCATCTAGCCATCCCGAAAAATCCTTTATGGTTGCAGCGTATGAAAATAATGTCCCAGTTTACATACCTGCGATAGGTGATTCGTCAATTGGTCTTAATATGCTTCCACTATTATTAAGAGATAATAATAATAGAATTTTCCTAAATGTAATTTTGGACGTGGCTGAATCTGCTGCAATTTTATGGAAAAGTCATACATCTGGTGGAATTGAATTAGGTGGAGGTGTTCCAAAGAACTTCTTTCAGCAAACTGGCCCTGCGTTGTATCAAATTTTAAAGATAAAAGAAGGTGGTCATGACTATATTGTACAGCTGACAGATGCAAGACCGGATACTGGTGGCCTCTCTGGTGCAACTTTACAGGAGGGCAAGAGTTGGGGTAAGATCAAGACATCACACAAAGGAAATGTTATCGTTTACGGGGATTCATCTGTTTATTTTCCTATTCTTTGTTCATACGTGCTCTCTGAATGTAAACGAAGGGAGATAAAGGAACTCTATATAAAGAAAGATGTATGGTTGACAGAAATGAAGCAGATATATCTTAAAAATAAAACCAGGTGAAAAGATAATGCTATTCCTGGATGGCAGATTTCAGTTTAAATAATCTAACCCAACCTTTTTCATACCTCTAGTGAATGAATTTGTATGCGTACCAAGCATATACACTGATAATTACTGTTTTTCTCAACTCGAAGTATCTATATAATCAATTATTGGACGCCGCAAGTTAAAGTTAGCTGTTGCTACAGAAAACAACTTTTTTGTAAAAGCCTGACTCTATTTGGATGAGGTATCAGGCGAGGAGTAGTTTTTCTTTATCGTACCTTTAATTGATAGATATGGAGAAACTAGCAATATAGATGTACTTATAACAATAAACAATATTTGGAAGGGTGCAATAGCTGATGTGGCACTAGCTGTGGCTAACGCACTAGATGTACTAGCAGTGATCAGCCCTGTGATCGTGGAAAAAAATGTACCTGCGCATGTTGGACATGCAGTAAAAAGACCCATGGCTATTCCAAAGCCGCTGAAACATGATTTATTTGCTGTATTTTTAGATCTGCTATTTTGAAACATGCACAACGCGAGTGTGATATTCACACTGACCAAAGTAGATAAAATTACAGTAAGGATGAGGTTTAATGGAGTTATAAATATAATTAGATCATCTGCTAAATAAGCAGTAAATGTTGGAACAAGTCCCGGTAAATTGCAGCATGGGGTGATTGTCCAAGATGGAATTGCTACCTCATATATTTTTGAAAAAGATATACCAGGTCTAAAAATTACAATTTGGGAAACAAAGGCAAAAAGCAGTGCATATGCAAGTAATACACTGACAAATACAACCTGATATCTTTTTCTTTGTGAAATAATATCTACGATTAGAGGTAAGATCATCAGAATAACATCTCTTTTAGTGCTAATATTTGATCGAACCTTCATTTTCTGCGATAAACATATACGATATACGCCATACCCCATTGTGACTAAAGAACCAATCAAAAATAAAATGACTATAAACCCTAAGTTGGACGAAGATTTATTGATATTCAAAGATACAACATCATCATTGTTTAGATGGGATATTCTATATCCATAAAGCGCAAAAACCACCAGGATGCCAACTGTGGCTAAAAGTGTGATCCTGATGCCACTGTTTCTGATGTGAATATAATAACCTTTTTGATTTTGCTTACTATAATTCATCTCTCGTAATACTATTTCCAAATATATTATTCTGTGTATTTCTAGCTTTTGAAGTGGTTGCTAAACATAGTAAATAAAAACTCTCTACATATAGTAATTGTTGTTTCATATCAGTCAGTCTTAACAAGATGACACTATTATTGAAATGTTAGACCGAAATAGTCACCATAGTTTATACAGTGAGGAATATGTTTTGATGATATTTAATTAACCTTCTATACATTATGACATCTACGCAAGGAGAATTATCATTACAACGAGTTCGTAGGCTCAAAATTGTGCTTTTGCTTACTTCTTCTTATTTTGGCTTGTCAATAATTGCCGTACTGACTACCGGTAGTTTAGCTTTGCTTTCAGAAGCCGGGCATGTACTAGCTGATATAGGAGGAATTGCACTGGCTCTTTTTGCAGTCATTTATACACGTAAGCCAGCAACTCCTCAAAGAACTTACGGTTTTTACAGAATGGAAATACTAGCATCGTTTGTAAACAGTCTAATATTGGCATTACTTTCTATATATATTCTATATGAGGCTTTTGGACGGATTTTTGAACCACCGCAGATCGAAAGCTTTCCTATAATAATAGTTGCTGCCATTGGACTTGTTCTGAATTTTATTGGAATGCTCTTGCTTAATAACAACAGCGGGCATCATCATCACCCTCATATACATAATAATCATAATGATGATAATACAGACAGGCAAAATGAGCAAGAAGAGATCCTAAATTTCAAAGCTGTATATCTGGAAATTCTAAGTGATACCATAGGCGCCGCGGGTGTGATTGCTGCCGGTATAATAATGCTAACAACTAAATTTTATTTGGCTGATCCAATAATCAGTATTGTTTTAGCATTATTCATGATTCCTAGAACATGGTCGATTATGAAAAAAGCAATTCATATATTGATGGAAGGATCTCCATCTAATATACCACATGAAAGAGTAAAAGAAGCTATACTTGGCATTAAGGGTGTAACAGGCATATTTGAGCTTCATATATGGACTATAACATCAGGTATGAATTCATTGTCAGCTCATGTAGTCATAATCGATACAAGCAAAGCACAGGCAATTCTCCAAGAAATAAATGCTATACTTGAAAAGGAATTTAAAATAACACATTCAACAATTCAAATAGAAACATACCATCAGGAAGAATTTGGCAAATTCTAATGAATGTATAATATTAAGACTGTAAATCAATAAAACTTACGAACGTCAATGTGTGTAGTTAGGGTTATAAGTAAATCAACATAAGCCGTAATGAATGTCTGATTCAAGTCAGCTTCTTGTTCGTAGGATCAAGGATGGCACAGTAATAGATCATATTGAATCAGCCAAGGCATTATTTGTTTTACGTGCACTAAACATAACAGGTAAGGAAGGAAACGTAATTACGGTTGCGTTAAATGTTCCTAGCAGCAAACACCACAAGAAGGACATAATTAAGGTTGAAAACAGATTTTTGGAAACACATGAAACTAATAAACTTGCGCTGATTGCTCCTCATGCTACCATCAACATCATAAAAGATTATAAGCTAATTGAGAAACGTAAGATTCAGCTTCCTGAGTCTATTGTAGGAATATTTCGCTGTCCAAATTTGAAATGCATTACAAATAGCGATGAAAACATTAACCCTATCATCGATATTATGGATAAAGAAAAAATCATATTAAAATGCAGATATTGTGCAAGGACGTTGACTATTGATGAGCTTGTATTTTAGCAAGCTTTCCGGATAATTTGTAGCTAAATCCCATGGCTATAAAGAGAGTCACTAAGCTCGCTATCAACGTTAACATTACATTCATTTTGATAATATAGTATGTTACAATACTTACAACTATAGCTGGCACAGAAATTACAAGTGCCAAAATAGTCGCTGCCATAAATATTGCAAGGGTACTAGATTTGGTTGGTTTTGGATGAGGCGCATTACCATCACTATTCTGATCAGTCACCTGACTCTCAGATATTGAATTGATATGAGAGCATATATATGCTATTATTGATTTATTGATTTAATCATTATAGCCATCCCATCTGACGCTTATAATAGTTCATCAATCGTACATGTCTCATACGTTCGCCTGCTGTTTTGGATTTCTCTATTTTAATCATATGGGTTCTCAGTTGGCTGAGGTCACACATACACACGCCAGCAATGGGCCTATATTTGGTCCTAGAGACTTCATGTTTTTTATAATCTACATAGAATATCGCCAGTTTTGTGATGATAACGGTTGCAACAATGCCACTAAAAACCAAATACAAAGCCGGACTAGAATTAATGGATACGTATAGGTTACCATGGGACATATATTGTATGAATATGATAGGTAGAAATATGGAAATAATAATCCCTACTGGAGCGGCTAGCAATGATATACTTGACCATTTATCATAAGATTTAACCTCATTCTCAAATTGATCTAGCAAGGCTTCGAGTCTTTTATTTAATTTTTTATAGTCTCCTTCTTCATTCTCCTTCTGATCTTCCTCGATTAAAGATTTCATGGTGTTATAATAGTGAAGCAGTGATTATTAAGATTATCCAGATAATCAATACTTTTTTTACTTATATCATTATGCCTATCATGTATATATTATAAGAAAAACGACATATTTATTAATAAATTATCACGAATACTCACCCAGCTCATAGGTAGACCTATTAATTTTCACATACAAAGCAACTAAAGTAAAAAATTTTATTCAATATTCTCCATAATATGAGTTTGTTGAGTGGATTTACACATATGCACGTAATCTTGTATATATGTTAATATTTATATTTCTTAAACATCAAAGAAAAATGCTTATTCAATTGAGTGACCAACCACATAAAATAAAGATCAGTTTTGTTAGGCAAAGAAATGATTCTATCACACCAGATATAATTATGAAATCATTTTGGGTTAGCACATCTCTTGCCCTGATTCTAACAATACCACCACTAGCCATATTCATAGCGGTATTTCAGACTAGTGGTAATTTATTAATGGGTGTTGTGATTGGTTTTGGCATTCACTTTATACTATTTTCACAATCGGTAAGGATTTCTTCATTTATAACATCATTCTTTGATAATTGAAAATCACATTTTTTGGTTAGTGTTTTAGACTAATCAATCAACCAATTAATCATATGCCAATTTTTCTTTTACCTTTTTGTTTTGTTGCTAAAAATTAAAATTGTTGACCTCCTCAAGAAAGAGTTGAAGTATATGCTTGGAGTGTTATACAGTTAGATATGAGCAAGATTAGTATGCCTAGCAAAATTTTCGGTACTGTGCTTTCTCACGGTCTGAGAGGGAGGATGCTTACCAAGAGCGAACTACAAACACTTGCAGAATCTCGCGACATGGAAGAGTTAGTTACAAGATTAAAGAACACGGTTTATCTTGATGCATTTGCAAAACTAACAAAGCCTTATAATGCTGAAAAAATAGAGGGAGCACTAAGAGAATACCTAGTAAATGCACACGCAAAGATGGTTAATGTCACAGGCGGCTCCGGAATACTTAATGCTTATTTTACCAAATATATTACTTGGAATCTAAAGATAGTATTAAAAGGTAAAGCATTGGGAAAATCATATGAAGAATTGCTCCCAAAGGTAAATCTAAGGGCTGAAGAGCTAGTAGGTAGACGAGATATAATTGTAAAATCGCTCGTAGCAAAAAATCTAGAAGAGGCAGTTGCTGCTGTTTCTGGTAGTGAATTTGGTGAAGATGCAACAAAAGCGGCAACAATTTACAAGGAAAAAGGCGATCTAAGAATATTTGATATCTACCTCGATCATGTTTTTTATCATGAATTAGGCAGGGCAATGAATGCTGAATCTCAATCTCCAGATGTTAAGAAGGTTGTGTCAACTGACATTGATTCATATAATGTCCTTGCAATTCTCAGAGGCAAGTTCTGGAACCTTAGTACAAATGACATTAATGAATTGATAGTAACTACTACATCAAAAGTTACAAAGGATACATTGCAAAAAATGATTAATGCAGAGAAGATCTCTGATGCAATTGGAGAATTATCTAATACTGTATATGATGGGATAATACCTCAAGGAGCTGCTAATGATATAGATGCCATAATGCAATTAGAGTCAGGTTTTGAAGCTATAGGATTAAAGAGGGTTATAGGTTCGTTTAGGACCATGTTCAGCGTAGGAATTATGCTTGCTGCTTTAAAGCTCATGATAGTGGAGGTCAGAAACTTGTCTGCCATAGCCTCTGGTATAGAGCAAAAAGTCCCAACGGAAACTATAGTTTCTAGGCTCGTTAGGCCAGAGTGATATTTTTATTTTTCATTATTTTTATTATTGTTTTTATTTTATTTTATTTTATTTTTGCAATAACAAAATTCACTTTACATCGTTGCATCTTGGTTGGTAGTCTCTTTGCCTGATACTACTGCTATTCTTCATGTGTTCCTTTATAGACATTTAATTCTTTTAAAATATTTATTACGATTGGAATCTCTAAATCAAGTTGCATCGCAATAAATTCTTCTCCTATGCCAGATAAATAAAGATTCATCACAACTTCTTTTTTTTCTCGAGAAACACCCTGCGTTCCAAGCATGCCATTAGTTGGTATATTGATAATTTAAGAATTTGTATTGTGATCTATTATGAAATTTTATTTCTTATTTTTTTACTTTTTTTCAGTTTTGGCTCAGGAATACTTTTACCTTGAATCTGGTTATCTTTCCAAATAAGATTGGAATAGAGCATTTTTGGCACAAGTTTTTTGAATTCTATGCCTTCTCCAACATACCATTTTGGAAACCATTCATATAGATGCAATCTAATGGTCTGAATGTATACTATCAACCCTTCTATAAGCATTACTCCGATATTACCTCCGATTAATACTGCCAAACCACCGCCATGGGCAAATGACTGATTTACAGTAACAAGCAGTGCGGCATGCACTAGAAGCATAATTCCAAGTCTAGTATAACTAATTACATTGGAAAGAACTTCAATAATTCTCACAAGGATAACTTCTATAACAATTCCCATAAACCCTCCACCTTCTTCTCCGCCATGACCGTGTTTAGCAGCCAATTTTTGCTCCTTCATTCCACCATAGATCATTACTCCTACAGTGGCAAAGATTACCGGTGGCATTGCTTTTGCCACTAAATCAACTGTAACCCAGTCACCAAATATGAACGTGAGCCAAGGAACCGGTTCTGTATGAATCTGTCCAGAAACACCAAACATCCCTATTATATCATAACCTGATCCTATAGCAGCAAGTATCAGTGCAACTACGGCTAGAAATTGTATTATGGTAGGAATATCATGAGTAAGTACAAGGAATTTATTGCCATCTAGGATATTCTTTCGTAATCTGAGAAAGAAAGCTAATAGCAGATGCACAATACCTATTGCTACTGAGACTTTGAGTATTTTTATCACCTGATCGAAAGTGAGCTCAGAGACATTCAAAACTCCTATAATATTAGATTTTGCAAAGATAGCAGACAATACAGGTAATTCTATTATATGGAACCCAAAGAACTCTCCTGTTCCCAATCCTGCTAAGCTAGCCGCTGCACCGCTTGCTGCTAGTAGAGTACCCCATGTTCTTAAAGTGCCAATCCCTCTTTGTCTTATAAGCATACCGAGCCCAAATAACAATAGTCCATGACCTAAGTCAGCAAACATTAGACCATAAAAGAGAGGCCATACAAATGCTATGATGGGAGTAGGATCGACTTCGTCATATCTTGGTGTCCCTTGAGTCTCGGTTATGACTTCAAACGTACGTGTATACGACTTGTTTGTAAGAAGAGTAGGCAATACTTGGCTAGTTTCATCATGTTCATCGACATTCGCATCCTCAATCAACGAAATATAATCACGAGTCAGATCCTTGAATTTTTTTTCCATTTGTGTGGGTATATATCCTTGGATCATCGCAAAATTTTTTGTCCCGCCTGGCTTTCGAGTAACTTCTAGGACATCCTTGGCTAATTTTGCGGCTTCACGTAGAGATAGAATTTTAGTTAATGTTGCAGATGATTTTATTATCTTATGTATATTTTTAGTATTCTCTGTAGCTTTTATTTGAAGCTCTTTAACCTTTGACTTAGCTTGACCATAAGCGGCACTTGGGTTTTGGGGCATATCTGTTGGAATTAGGAGTGGATGAACGCCAAAACTTCTCAGAACCTTAATTACTCTTTCTGAATCCTCAGATGAGCTGAATACAACCATTGAAGATTTTTGCTCATCAAGTTTATTGATATACAGCGGAAGATCACCAAGACTCTTTTGTATCTCCTCTCTATCTTTTGAATCGACAATAAAAATATCTGAATAGAATCTCTTGAGCTGTCTGAAAGATGATAAATTTAGATTGATAGTTGCCGCCATCTTAAGAGCGGCCTCGATAGTACTATACTCTTCGAGTGACTTGGAAAGCTTGTTTTGTTCTAACAAAATCTTTTTTGGTTCATATAACAAGGTTTTACTCTTTTCTTCCAAATTGGCTATGAAATCCTGAATATTGTCAATAGCATAATCTGTCTTACCTTTTGGAGCACCCTTGAACATTGTAGCCATAACACCTGTTTCCAGCGGAATTCCTAATGCCCTGACTACCTCATCGGTATCTTGGAATAACTTCTGAGCTCTCAGAAGAAGATCGTCAAGGTAAGGGTTAGGGTGTTCTGAAGAAGAAGTACTTGGAAGAAGATGAAGCCACTCTAGTTCTGCTAATCGACTTATTGCCTCCTGAGTCTCCATTCTAGGAAGGATTACAGTAGCTTTCATAAGTTTGGCCTGTCCCATCTTCAGTCCGTTTTAAGTGTAAATTTCAATCTCTTTAAAATCTTTCCATTTCTGTTTCGAATCAAGCAAAAATAAAATAAAGTAATTGGCTCTTATATCATACCATGTAGCATGAAATCCATTTGAACTCCTAGACTAGAAATAGAGGCTTTAATGTCTAGAATTTTATTTTACCTTGGTTCTTGCATATTTACATGGGTATCCAGTTAAAGATTAGATCAAACCTTTTCTATTCCTAAACTAGGATTATTACTGACCTAGGATTATGAACATCATGACTATACCATAGATTGCAATAGATTCTACCATACCTACGAAAATAAATACCCTAGACTGCATTTTGGGATTATCACTAATTGCAGCTAGACCAGCGGCGCCCACAAAGCCAAGTCCTATACCAGCCCCAGCCCCTGCCAGACCAAAGGCCAAACCTGCACCAATAAGTTTTGATCCCCCGGCATCTGAGCCAGTGGAAGGAGTCTGTGCAAAAGCTGCTGATCCCATCGTTACCAGATATATTGAAGTAAATGATATGATAATGGCCAAAGTTAAAATCACATCCCGTGCTTCCCTTTTCATATAAATGGTTCGAGCATAAATGCCATATTTAATTATAACTAATGAGTCGTTAAAGCAATAACATAAGAGTAGTACTTTTTGTGAAATAATAACAACCCACTGGTGAATGGATAGATACGTGTTGCGTGGGTAATAAGGAAAAAATGTAGAAATTTTATAATAATAAAAAACGGTCTTTAGATTTTAGAAAGAGTCCTTTGTTTGCTCTGGGAAATCTCTTCCTTTATCTTCTGGATCATTAAATCATGTTCAGACTTTAACATTGCTCGCGCCTTCTCAAAATGACTTGAAATCATATCTTGTGTCATGGCTTACAACTACCTCCTCTCTTGTTCTACTCTTCGCCTATCTATAACTACCTTGACCTTCTTGAGACGTACGAATTCTTCACGCTCTCTTTCTTCAAGAGTCGCACGGATAAAAGCAATAGCACTTTCATACTGGGGAATAATCACAAATTCTAATGCGTTAATAAGTTTTTGTGTTCGTTCAAGTTCCTTTGCCAAACTAAATATGGCATTTTCATATTCTGCAGCTTTGCAGACTTTATGAAGCATATTCTTAATTAGCCTTGCAGCTTTATCCACCGAGGCATTGGTCTCAACAAATCCATAAGAAAGGTCCTGGCCTCCTTCCCTTGACTTTATTTGAAGAGTGGGGATCTTTACATCCACAATCCTTCGAACATTGACATCAACTTCCATAACACTTGGGGTAGAATCTGAAATAGATTCCAACATAGAGGTACCAAGCGACATATATGCATCATACACTGCTGTATAAATTTCGCCTAACGGAGACCATATATCTCCTCTAGCTTTGTTGGCCTCTTCGATCATCTCGTCAATCTTCTTTAATAATACTTCACGTTTATCATCAAGTATCTTGTGAACCATCTTTGATACTTGCATTGAGCGTCTGATCTTGATAAGCTCAATTTTCGTTGCACTTACTCTTTTTCCAAATGACATGGCTGTCTATTTGTTCCCCTTGTAATACTGCCTCACATTCTTGTCCTTGATTTTTGTCAGTTCGCCTTCTGGAAGTGTAGATAATACATCCCATGCTCTACTTAATGTCTCATCTAAATTCCTATTTTCATCATGACTTTGTTTTAGAAAGTAGTTTTCAAACATATCACCAGAATCCAAATACTTTAAATCAATACCAGTCAGACCCGCTCTACCAACGATCTCAGCAAGTGCACGTACTTCTTGTGTTCTTGAATAAGCATCGTACAGCTGATTTCCAACTTCCATATGATCTGCTCTTGTCTTGCCTTCTCCTACTCCGTCTTTCATTAATCTTGAAAGAGACATAAGAACATTAACTGGCGGGTAAACACCTTTTCTAAACAAGTCACGGCCAAGAACAACCTGCCCTTCTGTAATGTATCCTGTGAGATCAGGAATTGGATGGGTTATATCATCTGCTGGCATTGATAGAATAGGAACTTGTGTCACACTTCCATTATTACCTTTGATTCTGCCTGCACGCTCATAGTTGTTTGCAAGATCTGTGTACAGGTAACCTGGATATCCTTTTCTGCCTGGTACTTCCTCCCTTGCTGCACTGATTTCTCTCAATGCTTCAGCATAATTTGTCATGTCAGTCAAAATCGCTAATACATGCATACCTAAATCAAATGCTAAATACTCTGCCACTGTTAAGGCAACTCTTGGAGTTATAATTCTCTCTATGGCGGGATCGTCTGCAAGGTTCAAAAATAATACACTACGCCTAAGAGCACCAGACTCCTCTAAACTGCGTTTAAAATACTGTGCTTCAGAATACTGCACACCAATAGCTGCAAACACTACAGCAAAGTCTTCTTTTGTTCCCACTACTGCTGCTTGGCGAGCAATTTGTGCTGCCAAAATATTATGTGGCATTCCAGACCCTGAAAATATTGGAAGTTTTTGGCCTCTTACAAGTGTAAGCATTCCATCAATCACCGAAATACCAGTCTGGATGAAAGAAGTTGGATATTCTCTGCGCTCGGGATTCATTGGCTCCCCATTAACATCAATAAATCTGTCCGCAACTGGTTCAGGTAGTCCGTCATTAGGCCTTCCCAGGCCATCAAATACTCTGCCAAGCAATTCCTGTGAAACTGGCATGGCCATTGTCTTACCAAGGAACTTTGCTTTTGTACCGCTAATTGCAAGACCGCTTGTACCTTCGAATATTTGAACTACAGCTTTTCCATATCCTACTTCTAACACTCTTCCAAGTCTCTTTTCTCCTTCTGCTGTTTCGATTTCTACTAGCTCATCAAAGGATACCTTTGTGATCCCGTCTACGATCATAAGCGGACCCTTAATTTCTACTACCTTGGTATATTCAATACCACCTACAGTTTCAGACAACTACCTTTACCTCCTCATGTCCAATTACTTTGTGAAATTGATCGCCCATATCTTTGTTAATATCATCTAGTTTATTTACTTGGTCATCAGGGACTTCGAATTTAGCTTTTAGAAGGGTTGTTATAATTGGCATGGCCCTAATATCTGGAAGTGATGCACCCTCTTTAAGAGCTCTTTGTGCTTCTTTGTGGAAATCTACCATCAATTTTACTAGTTTCAACTGTTTTTCAGGACCACAGTATGTATCTACCTTATCAAAAGAGCTTTGTTGTAAAATGCCAATTTTAATCATTCTTGCTACTTCTAAAACCAACTTTTCTTCATCTGGCAATGCTTCAGGACCTAGTAGTCGGACTATTTCTTTTAAAGTGTCTTCTCTTTGGAGAATATTGTATGATTGTGCTCTCAAATCATACCAATCTGCACTTACATTTTGCTTCCACCATTTTGATACATCTTCAAGGTATCCTGAATATGATTGCATCCAGTTAATTGATGGATAATGTCTCGAATAAGCCAATCTTGTATCAAGAGCCCAAAAGGTCTTGATAAATCTGATTGTGTGTGTTGTAACTGGTTCAGTAAAGTCGGCTCCAGACGGAGATACCGCACCGACCAGAGTTACAGAGCCGGCTCTTTCAGGTGAACCTAATGCTCGTATACGGCCTGCTCTTTCATAGAATTCAGCTAATCGGGACGCAAGATACGATGGATAACCCTCCTCTGCAGGCATCTCTTCTAATCTACCTGACATTTCTCTCAGAGCCTCTGCCCATCTACTTGTTGAATCTGCTACTAGTACAACGTCAAAACCCATATCTCGGTAGTATTCTGCTATTGTAACCCCTGTATAGATAGATGCTTCCCTAGCCGCTACTGGCATATTGCTGGTATTTGCGACGAGCACAGTTCGTTCCATAAGCGGACGACCTGACCTTGGGTCGATTAAATGTGGAAATTCCACAAGGACCTCGGTCATCTCATTACCACGTTCACCACATCCAATGTATACTACAACTTTGGAATCTGCCCATTTTGCAATTTGGTGCAATGTGACAGTCTTTCCTGTTCCAAAACCTCCCGGTATAGCGCCTGTCCCACCTTTTGCAATTGGGAAATATGTATCAATTACACGCTGTCCTGTAATTAATGGGACAGATGGGTCGTACCTTTCTGCATACGGCCGTGGCCTTCTAACTGGCCATTTATGATACATCTTCAATTCATCTTTATTACCATCCTTTTCTGTACTGGCAATTATGCTTTCAATGTCATAATCACCTTCTCTTACTATGTCGGTAATTTTACCACCGTGGTGATAAGGTGGAACCAAAATACCATGAGTCAATAATGGAGTTTCTTCTACGGTACCAAGGATTGATCCTGCGCTAATGTCATCTCCTTTCTTTAGAGCTGGTATGAACCGGTATTTTTTTTTCATATCTACAGGACTTGTAGCTATACCTCTACCGATGAAGGCTCCTGATTTTTGGGCAATTTCTTCAAGTGGTCGTTGTATTCCATCGTAAATTTTCCCGATTATTCCAGGACCCAGCAAAACTGAAAGAGGCTGGCCAGTACCAACTACAGGCTCACCAGGCTTTAAACCAGAAGTAGATTCGTAAACCTGGATAAAAGCAATATCACCAGTTAATCTGATAACTTCACCGATTAATTTTGACTCTCCTACCTCAACAGTCTCATACATCTTTGTAGAAGACATACCATCTGCTCTTACTGCTGGGCCGCTGACCCAGACAATTTTTCCTTTAGATACCATCCCTTAATTGCTACCCCTCAACATTTGGACAATATTCTTCCTTATTAAAGGTTTGAGTCTTTCGATACGTGAATCCAAAGTATTATCGTACGTTATCGATCCATCAGCAGATCTCAGACGGATTCCACCAATAACATTTATGGGCTTGTCAGATAACCTTAGTCTGACTTTGTTATTGTTATGGAAATTAGCAATTGCATCTTTAACAACTTCAAAGTCATTATTGTTACATTCTATGGTAACTTCATCAGATCCTATTTCAGAAACGCTGTTTTCAAGCATTTTTGTAATAAGTGCTTTGTAACCTTGAATTTTATTTGAAGAGGCCATCTTTACTTTTGCTCTTTCAAACGCATCGTTGATAGCTGTTTCGACTATAACTAGTTCTTTGTTTCTAGCACTAAGTCTACTTGAACCAACAATTTGTCTCCTTAAGTTTTCTGCTAGTTTCTTAGCTCCTTCTACAATTCTTAAATATTCAGATTCTAAATTTGTTCTAGATGATTCAAGATTTGTTATTGACTCCTCATATGCAGAATCAAGCTGTTTAATTAAATCTGCTTCCCTCTGAGCAAGAACTTTATCTATCGTTTGCTCTAGTGCAGAAGTCGAACTCATTGTATAATGTTGTCGCTGCATGACGTGATTTTAATCTTTTGTTACAATAAAGTCAGCAGAAAAATTGCACATTTGTCTTGATTATTCTTTTTTTATTCTTTCAGCAGCTTTCAAAGTATTAGGTAAATACTTAATGATATGAAAACCATGTTTCATTAAATTGAATTTTAATTGAATAAAAATGACTCCTCGGAAACCATCGAATTAAGAATTCTTATCGCGGGAGGCTAGAGCTTTACACAACATTTTCAGAGAGATCAGTATTTATTTATTTATTTATCTACCTATCTATCTACTTATCCATCCATCCATCCATCCATCTATCTTTTGATTTGATACTGTTCCTATGTAAATTCGGTTTCAAACTTATGGGACTATATGAAAATTTACTTATTTATAACCTTGATTCTTTTTTTCAGTTTCATATTTAACTCTCTTGCTAAAGATTTAATACGGATAATATGACCGCCCTCCCAGTAAACCTTATTGCAATTTGTACATTGAAAGAACTCATCATGCCACTTTATGACTTTAGATGGCAAATGTCTTTTAATGTCTAAAATGCTTCTTCCTTTTATTATTAATCCGTTACATATAGAGCACCTTGAATTTAATGTACTAAAACTTATTGAAGTGATTTTGCATTTAGATAATACATGAGCAATATCTTCAAGATCGTCTGAACCCTTGAGTAAAGCCCCATGTGCTCCTGCTTTTACAATTTTTCTGAATAGGTCCCTATCACAGGTTAAAATAATCCTGTCCTGTGCAACTCCAATTTTTAATACATCATCATCATTAAAATGTCTCAAATACAGGGTATCAAAACCAAAAATACGTAATTTGCGAGCGACACTTCCCAGCATTGCATCTGCTAAAAAAGTTGGGTTCGACTTAGCTAACTAACCACTTCGCCTCTACATACTTCGCAAGAAAATGTTCCTTCATCAAATTGCAAAAGATCAGACCATTCACCACATTCATCGCAATAACCCGAAACATTGCCTGCAGATCGTCCTATTTCTCCTCTCATAAGTGAGGCCTTCTCAGAAATTACATCAACTAAATCGGGAGTGACAGCAATAACGTCTGATGCGGAAATGATGCCTACCAATCTGTTCTTATAAACTACGCCAAGACGTTTTATATTATGTTGTCTCAAAATGCGAGCAGCTTCAGTAATACCTTCTTCCCCTTCTATAGTGTGTAGCTTTTGCATTATATCCGAAGCTTTGACCATAGTGGGTTTTATATCCTTGATGACAGCGTTCGAAACTATGTCCCAATCTGTAACTATTCCTACTGCTTTCTCATTTTCCATAATGATAATGCTTCCAATCCTTTCCTCTTTCATCTTGGTAGCAATATCTTTTATTGTATCGTGGGGTGAAGCCGATATGACAGTACTATTCATAATATCTCTTACCAGAACACGGGTAGTCATATTAGCATCACCATGTTGTCTGATTGGCCTTTTTACCACAATATCAGATTCAAAACATACCTTTAATTACTTTGCTTAGCTGAAGAAGGTAAATCATTCGTAGTTGCTATACCTACTATCTCTCTTCTCTCTCCTCTTTCAGTAAAGGAAATTTTTGACTGTCCGTATGGAATTGTCCTTACAAAGTCATCTATACTTATTGTTTTAATAAAATCCAGCAACTCCGTATGATCTGAAGCTACTCTGATGAATTCATTTTTAATTTTTTTAGCAATATTAGTCGGATCCATAGTGCCAGGTAATAAAACTGAATATACCAGAGAACTCTTCTTTACTGCGTCTATTGGACCACAAACAAGAGTAAATTTATTGTTGCTCATTTGCATTACTCCAATCGCGAGTTTTATTTCAACTCCCTTTATGTAATTACGTTTTCCTTCAATAACAAACGAACCCTTAGGAAGAAATTGTCCTGTAGGCGCGCCTTTCCTTATCTGATCGGCTTTCACCCAATATGCATCCCCGCTAAACAATCCATCCTTCCATGCTCTACTAAAAGAGACTGTTGCCTGTGCTACTTGTTGTAAGCTCATAGATATATCATTATCATCACCATCACCAACAACAGCAGCTGTTGTTCGTGGTGACGTTGTTGCTGCTGAATTTTTAATAACAAAGAATGGAGAGCCATAGATTTCTGCATGGAATATAATATCATATTCAGTTAAATATTTACGAATGACAACAGAGTTAGAAGAGGAATCTCTGCCGCCTATCGCTAACAAACCGTCACTTGTTATAAACCATCTATATCTCTCATACCATTCCTTGTTGACCTGATGTTTTACAATGACTTTATTATGTATCTTGGCAGTTTGATTTCGTAATTTATGTATCTGTGCAAGTAATCTTGATTTGGCTTCCTCTATCGATGCACTTCCTCTTTCCATTTCCTTGGCCCTTCCAAAAAGAAGGGATGCTATCTTGGGCAGATTATTATTATCATCAAGTCGAATACGCTCATTAACTACCTCTAAAAATTTAACTCCTTTTTCAGTGATAACATATGCGCAGTTAGCCGCTAGCAATTCTTTAACTCGGCCCTCGTCAAAAGCATGTGCTCCCGAATAAGAAAGAGCCATTAACTCACTAGCAATCTTTCTTATCGTATTGGACTTTGAAATAACTTCTTCTTTTGCTTTATTCTGCTCAGTTAAATCATGTTCTAGACTTGCAATCTCTTTTCCAATTTCCACCGTCTTAATATTACGTCCTAGATCTAATATATTGCCGCTAAGAACTTCATCTATCGCATCCATATATGAGCTGACTTTTTTTAGCTTGAATGGCAATTTAGTTACATTATATGTTACGATCGGGACTGCGTCTTGTGCCTTACCGTCTGCTCCTGTGATTATTATAGGTTCGAGATTCTTACCTGTGCTAACATTTGCAACTAACTCTCGTATTTCAGTGTAAACCTTGTTTAGATCATCATCTGAAAGTTGTCCCACTTTCTTTGATTGTACACTGGCCCTAGTTGCTATTTCTTCTACGAATCTTCTGGGCATAGAAGTACTTCTACCGAGCCATCTTAAAACATCGAGGTCTTTTTCACTAGTACTTCTTAGATATTGTAGTTGTTCAAATGAAAGGTCAAATACATCATTCCCACGAGCTGGCGGATAAACATAGTGTAAACCGGTCCTTAAGATCCTATGTCTTACTTCAATAGGGCTAAGAGTAGCGAGTATGAGCATATTTTCATCACACAATATTATATTCCCCTGTCCAAAGAATTCTCCTATTACTACTCTGCATTTACCGTCCATATGTTTGAATTTTATAGATACTATACGTTCACTACCACGTTGTTCTATTGATTCAATCTTTGCTCTTTCTACTTCAGCTTTGAGTATGTTAATAAGATCATTTTCTTGGATTTGTTTGAACTTAAGCCTTGTTAACCAAATACCTCTAGTCGAAATCACGAGCATAACATCAGGTTTATTAGGATGATGTAGTCTGAAAAGAAAAGAATCTTTTGTGACTGCATTAACGTTACTTATATAATATTCTTTAATAATATTTTTAATTTCGTTTACTACATAATGCAGTTCAATTCCAGACAACTCCATACATAACAATACTACTAAGTCAGCCATAAATATTAACTAAACCAATAATATTAGTAATTGCAAAGCTGTTATAGCTTGGTAAACCGCAAGAAATTAAACCAAGTGATATTTAATGACACAAGTAACCTATTTTGGAATCACTGGATCGTGTTTTTTACATGAGAGCAGTACTAGGACTTATTGCAGGCATAGTTGCGGGTATTATAATACCACCTAGTACAAACCAAAATACTGCTACCGGAACAGTAATTCTCATTGGTATAATATTCTACATAGTTTCATACGGGGTTGCGAAGGGCATTGCAAAGAATATCCCACAGACTATGCGACGTAAGCTAGCAACAAACGGCATATTTCCATTTATTTTTCTTTTGCTAATGTTTATGATAATTGTCTATACTGGCTTGCACCAAAAAATCGCAGGTTAAAATACTTGATTTATTTAGGATAAAAGTTAGATTGCTTTGGGATTATAGAACTCCAGGAATTCCTGATGAATTATTCGATAGAGTAGAAGACGTTCCTATTACAAAAGAAGATGTAAGAGCTCTTGTCATAAGTAAATTACGACTTAAAGAGAATTCCTCTGCGATAGATGTTGGTTGCGGAAGTGGCAGTATTACTGTTGAGATGTGCTTACAGACAAAAGGCAACAAGATCTATGCTATTGATTTTGATGAAAAGGCCGTGGAATTGACTAGGAAAAATCTTCTAAAGTTTAATGTAAAAGCTGAAGTAATCTTTTCCAAAGCACAGGACATTTTGCCACTTCTTCCCCAGGTTGATGCCATATTAATTGGTGGAACATCAGGAGAAGTCGAAAGGATTGTTAACTTGGGCGTCGATAGACTAAATAAAGGTGGACGAATAGTAATCGATACCGTATTGATTGAAACTACGTATAGGGCTTTAACTACCATTAATCAAGCGAATTTAAAAGAAGTGGACGTTACGCAAGCTATAATTGCAAAGGCAAGGAAAGTTACTACAGGCACAATGATGTCGGCAAGAAACCCAATAATAATAATTTCAGCTACAAAGCATTGACCGTTACGATATCATCATACAAAAGAATAGGCAAGATCTCTCTTTTTCTAAAGGATTGTATAAATGGTATGAATAAAGTTCTAGCAAAAGATTCTGTTGATGGATTGTTATTTTACTCCCTATAATATTGGCATATTTTCAGAGATATAATTACAATCTGACGAAAGAAAAGTACCTACAATGGATAGAAATGTCGGCATTGTGGATATATATGAATTTAAAACTACAAGAACTGTCTTTTCATTTAAATAACTCTCAATTTTAAAATTTATGATAATGAAACTTTCGTGTGTAGGTTGCGGCCCTGGCGATCCTGAATTGCTTACAGTAAAAGCTGTAAGATTAATTAAAAACGCAGAGGTGGTTTTTGCACCTACTTCAAAAGAAGGTAAACCCAGCATAGCATTATCCATAGTAAAAAAATATATCAATAGTTCCACCGAAACGGTCAATCTTATATTTCCTATGTTAAAAGACAAAGAAGTCCTGAGGAATCATTGGAAAGAAAATACTGAGAGAATTGCTAATAAAGTCAGAGCAGGAAAAAGAGTCATTTATTTAACTGTTGGCGACCCTTCAATATATAGCACGTGGATATACATATACAAGGAATTAAGAAAGAATCATAAAGACATTGAAATCGACATAGTGCCCGGCATAACCTCAATATTTGCATTTGCCGCAGAGGCCAAAATTGCCCTCGTAGAAGGCGATGAAACCCTGGCCATAGTTCCTGCATGTTATGACATGGATAGAGTAAGGCGAGCTTCAAATGTATGTGATACAGTCATTTTCCTTAAAGATGGCAGGTATTTTGATGACGTAATTGATATGCTCTCCGATGCAGGTTTTGTGGAAGATTCAATGATTGCAATTGCACAAGATGTAGCAATCAAAGGCGAGATAATGAAGATGAGCAGATTAGCTGATTTGCGTGGAAGAAGGGGATCAACAGAAAAATATTTCTCTATAATGGTAGCAAAGAAGAAAAGTGATAGAGAGTAACACAGTCTATTTCGTAGGGTCAGGTCCAGGAGATCCTGAGCTTATTACAATAAAGGCCAAGAAATTAATTGAGCAAGCAGATATCATAGTTTATTCCGGTTCACTTTTAAACCCAAAGATACTCGAATACACAAAAAAAGATGCTCAGCTTTATGATGCAGCTCTGTTAGATAGAGAGAAAATATATAGCATTTTAAGAGACTCTACCAAACAGGGAAAACTTGCCATTCGTTTTCATGATGGTGATCCTGGGCTTTTCAGCACTATCAGAGAGCAGATTGACAAATTAGAAAAGGATGGACTACGATGTATTGTAGTCCCTGGGATAACTGCAATACTTGGAGCAGCTGCAGCTATGAATTTGGAATTGACCCTTCCAGGTAATACACAAACTTTGATAATAACAAGGGCGGAATTTAGAACTCCAGTACCTGACAGAGAGAAAATATCTGAATTAGCAAAACACGGTGCCACTATGGTTTTCTATCTCAGTGTACATTTAATATCAGATATAGTAGAAGAGATTTTAAAAGGTGGAATTTATAATAAAGAAACTCCTGCTGCCGTTGTTTATAGAGCGACATGGAAAGATCAAAAGATAATCAAGGGGACATTAGGCAACATAGTAAATAAAACTAAGGAATCTAAAATAATTAAAACTGCACTGATCATTGTAGGAGATGTATTAGCACCAACAAATTACCAATTTTCTAAAGTCTATGATGCAGGTTTTACACATGGATATAGAATGGCAAAAAAGAAAAGTTAAGAGCCAATACTATGTACATTTCAGGATCATTAATGTAACTAAAGAGATTCGCAATGATTTGAATATTATTTTTAAGAAAGTGACATAATAGTGATAATAGTAATTATAGCCCAATTCACCAATTCGACTGTAGATATTATATCTGACCATCAAAGAAAAAAATCCAACTTAATAATATTTCAGGCCTGCAACCGATATATAACTTGTTAAAATTTTCAAAATATAATAATATCTTACGGTAGCAAAAAAATTATGGCGTACAGCCTTCCATTTTTTGTATATAATACCCCTTTCCTTTGATATCTTTTTCAACCATCGGTGGTGCCTCTTGTACATGACAGAATTGGCACTCTTCCTGAGTCATTTTTTGCCCTTCTTGACCTACGCTAGCAAGATATTCTTTGCCATATTCAATTGCCTTCTCATGTGGGGTATTTGCCTCCACGACCACATCGAAGTGCATGATCTTACCGTCCTTTTTGCTTACATAAGTATCATAAACTGCGCATTCCATACTAACATTTTTCAGCTATACTATATTTATTCTAATCTTCAGTCTACGCAAGTATATAGATTATTGGCGACATAGCTGAAGATATAATAATACTCTTATTATCCTCATGCAGACGATCATCCTTCGTAATACTACTGCAATAAATATTTGATTCAAAAAACGAAGTCTGAACACAGCCTATATAACATCATCAAATGGTATTTGTTAGTGGTAAAAATGTAGTAGATTATGGTGATGGCAGGTATAAGCATAGAATTATTTACTGGAATATTATCAATTTGTTGTTAGTTAGAGTTAATGTATCTCACTAGGGATGAGGAAAAATCACTCAATGGCGAGAAGGGTGAAACTATGGCTTCTGCGTACAAAATTCTGCTTGCAATTGGGATGGCTACAGGAGCAGAAAAACTTGTTCCTATTAAATGGGCTCACATATCAGGAGTTAATTACAACACTATTGGCGATGCAGGCGTTGAATTTCTTGAAAAATTTAGTAGAGGCGCCAAAGTTGCAGTGAAAACTACATTAAATCCGATGGGTTTTGATAGGAATAAACCTGCTAACCTGCCAGAAATTTTTACTGACCAGCAGATGAGAATAGTGAGATCATATGAAAAAATGGGTACTACTCCTTCATTTACATGTATTCCATATGAAATCTTTGATATTCCGGATAGGGGGAGTGCAGTAAGTTTTGCAGAAAGTAATGCCGCGCTCTATTCAAATTCAGTACTGGGATTATTGACAAATAAAGAAAGTTCACTCAGCGCGCTTGCAAGTTCTGTGACTGGAAAGGCACCTTATTCGGATCTTCGAATAGAAGAATTTAGGCATCCAAAGGTTACTGTTAAACCAACTGTAAAACTCAGTACAGAGGTAGATTACGGATTGCTTGGTTACTTTGCAGGAAAGATGGTAAATGACACTTGTATTGCATTTGACTATATGAAAGAAAAAACAGGCATAATTAATACGAAATCCCTTTCAGCAGCGATAGGTACATCAGGAATCTGTGGAATGTTTACATCTGAAGAGAAGACAAATGAAGTAATTTCATACGGTAGAGAAGAGAGTAACGCAATTAAGGATGAAATTAATACTGCAGAAGATGGGGATATTATCGTTCTTGGAAGCCCGCAGCTCGGAATAAATGAGATAAATTTTCTTTCAAAGCTAGTAGAGAGTAAAAGGTTTCTAAAACGTTGTATGATTTTCTGTCCTAGGGCAGTTTATAACCAGGCCGCAAATACCGGTTTAATTGATAAGATACAGAAATCAGGAGTGGAATTCATATGCGATTCATGTACTTGCCTTACCCCTCTCATTACCAGAAATGATTTTGATTCAGCAATTACCAATAGTATAAAGGGTGCATACTATCTGAATCATTCCAATAGAATTGGAGTTGCTCTTAAAGATATGAAGTCAATTGTAAAAGAATATACGGATTAGTGGTGGTAGTATGCATACGGAGCTTAACTGTAGAAAAATTGTGCCAGGAATTGGCATAAGCAAAGCACTTGTTACGAACAATGTTATTAACTTTCTTGCAATGGTAGATACCAAATCAGCTACTATAATAGACAAGCATCATGAATTATATGGCAAATCAATCAAAGATCTCATTCTGGTATTTCCAAATGCAATCGGAAGTAGCGTTGGTGCATATGCTATATATTCATTAAAGATAAACCGAGTGGCACCCAGTGCTATAATATGTATAAACAATGCCGATATAATTACAGCTTCTGGCTGTGCAATTTCAGACATCCCACTTGTAGATATGTTAGAAAAACCGTCATCGTTTATCTTAGAATCTGAAATGGGAATCTGCGTTGATGCAGATAAAGAATTAGTAACAATCAAAACAGTTTAATTTTGAATGTCACAAATATTTATTATCTCGGTGCTGGCATTTGACGGGCGAACTGACCGCTTCCATTGCGGAATGACGACCAAAGTCCACGCACCGAGATTTTGATCGAATTAGATAATTGTATACTTTGTGGTATTAATTAGCTATAAGATATTATTATTGGATTGAGGCTCTTACTATCAAAACAAAGATGATGATGATGCTGTTTTGTATATCAAATAGGTAATTATTGATTGGCTAGCCAAGAGATGGCATATTAGATCAAAATTAGAGAAATAGTAACAAGTCTAAGCGCACTCATTTATTCAGGAATGGGGCGGTAATTCTTTATATATAATATCTTGTTCTGCAGATGACTGGCCATCAATCATATAGATATGTATCATAAGCACATGTGTCTTTAGTTAGTATAATTTGGTAACGATCTATGCATAGAAGATGGATGATCATATAACGAATAGCACTACTAATTCTCCAAAAGCAGTCATTTCACAAGGCTTTTATAGTGAGCTGCATGATCATAATCATTTGGCAAATTTCTGTCCAGAATGTGGTGGAAAATTAGAATTTGATTCTGTTAGCAAGAATTTTCTATGCAAAAGCTGTGGACTCTTTGCTTCAAGAGAGAAAATAGAAGAACTACGTGAAAGCGGAGAAACTCAGTATAAGGATAAGAGAAGCTTACAGCATGATGCTTATTTGGAATGGTGGCAAACTTCCAAGAAGGACAAACAAAAAGCAACTGGTTGAAGCAACATAACAGTGCAATATTAGTATGTCATATGAAGTATATTATGGAAATAACAGGGAGACAGACATAGAAAGATCATTTGAGTTAATCTGCTTCTTTTGAACACAATTATAAAATAGATATGGGATTTAATCAATAAAATATTAAGCTATTCAGCTACCGGTAAAGCTGTTTTCTCATAATAATAAGAATAATTCTTTAACAAAAATAAAAAAACACTATGCATTCATGGTTAACTTGTTTATTCATATTTACCTGGGAATTTCAGTTTCGATCTCTCTTCCATATACCTGTTTAAATTCTCTTCGTTTAGAATCTTTGAAAACATCTTTACTACAATATTTCATGGAATACGCAGCCATCATATCCAAAATGGGCTGTAGTGCTAGGCCTTTTTCTGTTGGATAGTATTCTATTCTGACTGGACTTTGATTGTAGTATACCTTACGCTTTATTAGTCCCATTTTCTCCATCTCTTTAAGTCTTGCTGATAAGGTCTTTGGATTACTCTCTTCGATGGAATTTAATAATTGGTTGAACCTATTCTGGTTACTATTTATCATATTTCTTAGGATTAGAATTGTAAATTTTTTACCAATGATTTTGAAAGTGTTATTAATTGGACAGCATTTCATTTTTGTATTGCTAGAGGGGTTCATTATCTGCGTAGTATTACTAGCCCGATTATTGTTATCAGTAACAGACAGGTTGACTTTCATAATTAATACAAATATTTCCATCATATATAATTGCCTTTGTATACTAAAGTGAAGATAGTATTTGCACATGAGATTTGCATACGAGAACCTTTGCGCCGCAACCATACCAAGAAAGATAACCGTTTCTATACCCATTTAAGATATAGATGGGACATTACAAAAGAACTTTAATTTGTCACTGGCTGCCAAGCTGAGAAAATATATTTACTTGCTCTTTTCAGAGAAAATGATCTTTTCGATCAAGGCAACTTCTTGCTTTTATTTGGTTGATTGTAATTAATTATTAATTACTATTGATATATCAGATGACATACTTTTGCATATCCAGATTTGCGTTTATAAAGTCGGTATCCCATAAACAAAAATAAATTGCATGCGGCATATTCCATAATATGTATTACATCTCATGCTGCATAACAATTTAAGAAAGCAAAATTAACTATTCAATAGGTTATTTTGATAAAATCTTCTTGGGATGGGGACAGAGCTGTAATAATAGTTGTTAGCCCAAAATTTTCTCATTTAAAAAATTATACACAATTAGATTCATGGTACAGCTTGACATATATGCCAACTTTGAAATTTTGGAGCCAAGATGAACAGCATTAAAAAAAGGAGAATACTTTCCATCACACACGGACAGGATGTTGATGGTCTGTTTTGTGGTGCAATTCTCAAGAATGCATTTCCGGATACCTTAGTCTTCCTTACAAATTACGGATATGAGAATATGCAAAGAGCAGCTGATATCATAAAATTTAATGTTATTAGATCCAATAAAAGTGGTACAATTGTATTTTCCGATTTAAATGTTAATAGTCATGTAGATCTTGAGCCAATAGAAGAAGCTGCCATTCAATTGAAAAGTTATGAGTGGACTTTGGTTTGGATAGACCATCATACTTGGCATGAAGAAGTAAAGAGAAGAGTAGAATCATTTGCTACTCTTATACTATCTGAAGATAAAGAGCAAAAATGTGCTTCTGAGCTTGTACTCGAAAACTTTGATTTGAAGAAAAGAACTGCATGCAAAAGAATGGCAAAGTTTGCACATGTTATCGATTTTAGATTACCTCAAGTTCATACCTTGCCACCACTTCCAGAGATCATTACCTTTTATCGTAGCCTACCTGATAGTCATAGGAAACTGCACATGATAGTAGAGAAGGCATCAAAAGGCATATTTTGGGATGAAGATTTACAACAAGAGTACGAGACTCGATATATTCCCCTCAGGGAAGCCGCAATGTCATCAGCAATGAAATCTCTTTCCATTCATGAAATTAGTGGCTTAACTGTTGCCATAACTGAATCTCCAAGAATACTGTCTAAGAGCTTGTTAAGCGAAAGAATATTTGAAGAAAAACCAAATGTAATAATTGCAGTTTTATATTCCCCAGATGGGAGAGTAAGTATTAGAAGAAAAGCTAATACAGATATAAAATGTGACAAAATTGCTCATAGACTGAATGGTGGAGGTCACGGCTACGCTGCAGCTGGAATTATAAAGGATGATGTAGAGCAACTTCTTACAACGTCAAAAGTAGTAAAAGAATTACAAAACATTCTAAAAGATTCACAATTAAAGATAAACCTATAATATTAAAACCTCAATATTTTTGATGTTAACATAACAACAAAAGTCATAGCAACAATAAAAATGAAAGACATGGTTCACATATATAAAATAGTTAATGACTAGGATTGTAATTCGTTGGGAGATCCAGATAGATTGACGACCGTTGCAGCTTGAAGAACTAATAGTGTAAGCAACATTTCATATGTTGAATCAATTTTTATATCTCAGCATATCTATTGACAAAATCAGTATGACAGTGTGTGGCTGCCGATGTATAAAGTGTAAGAGCCAACAGCTTGATAGCTTTAAGTTCGTTGCCAGTGATGGTTTTGATGATATGCACCATACATGTTTATCATGTGACACGCATTTTAGTCATGTTGATGGAGAAACATATAACACATGCCAAGCATGCAACTATTTTAGGCAGATATGAACTGATATCAAGTAAATAAGCAAACAAGCAAAGTATTGTATATTCCAACACGCATAACTTGTCTAAGTTACCCTTAAAGGTGAAAAGCAAAATCTTATAGGAATATATCATAATATCTGCATATTATTATGATTAACCGGCCTGGAATTGGAGCAATCTGGAAATAGGTTCATAAATGATGAGAGCTATATAGTTCAACGATGGATAGTACTCTAAAACCAATAATCAAACTGCAATTGCTATTTATTGGAGCCAGCCTTGGAATTAGTATATTATTGACATATTTGTTTGGATTTATAGTTGGAATTGCTCTGAATATCGTAATCTTCATCGGAATTATATTCTATATCAGGAGAAGACAGATGAAGGCACTGAGGACTTTTGGATTTAGTGATGAACAGGCAGGTAGAGGATATACAAACTCAGCCGTAAAACTGAAGTATATGTGCTTATCATGCAGCGCTGAGTTCAATGGTTCAAAATGCCGTAAATGTGGTTCGAAGATGAAAAAGCCGGTCTTTTAATTTGACTCATTTTACATGATAAGTTTGTTTAAAGAATCTCGTCGGTATAGGGTTTAGACCTGTAATGATGAGAAATTGGCATCCAATAACTGAAATGAAGCAGCAGTACAAGAAATTCAAACAATCCACACTATTGCATAGCAAATGTTATAAGATATGACTTTTAAGTTGCGCTACATATGTAAAATGAGATCATCAAACGACTAAAACTTCAATTAGTGCATATCCTATGAATGATGGCGGTTACAATATAATGATCCTGTTTTTTACAAGTCCTATTGGCCTGGGTCATGCTAGCAGGGATATTGCAATTGCTGAAAAACTAAAAAAACTAAAATCAGCCCACAATGAAATTCTTTTCGTCAGCGGAGCAGGAGCTTTCAACTTGATCAATAATAACTCCTATTCTGCATTTAATCTTTACAAGCCTATAAATTTTTATATTCGTTCAGGAGAGCTTAAGAAACCTTTCACATGGCTAATAAAATATCTTTCATATTATAAAAAATGTAAGACTGCGGCAGAAGAGTTTCTTGTCAAACATGATCATCTGATAGTCAGTGATGAGGATTTCGCTTCCATTGCCATTGGTGAGAAGATGAATCGAAAGCGTATTTTAATTACAGATATAACAGAAACTCGCTTCACAAATGGGATTGTATCAGTATTTGAAACAAGAATGAATAAAATAATGCAAAGGATGATAGACAAATGTACTCATGTCATTATCCCGGATTATGGCGATAATAGTGATAATCTTGTATATGTGGGGCCGATAGTTCGAGAGATGAGTGCTGATCGGAATACACTACGTAAGAAATTCGGCTTTAATAAAAAGACAATTATACTTAGCAGTGGTAGTACAGACGCAGGAATACACCTTGTCACAAGATCGCTAGAAGCATACAGAAGACTCAAAACAAAGATGGATATTGATCTTGTGCTTGTGGGAGCTCCAATAGAAAAGTTGACCTATTCCTCTGACTTTCGTAATGTAGGCCTCGTAAATAACTTACATGAATATATTTATGCATCAGATCTTGTAATTTCTCTTGCTGGACGCTCAACCATGGACGAATCAATTGTGTATGGAATACCTGGAATTTTTATTCCTATAAAAAACCACTTTGAACAGGAGGATTGTGCAAAGCGGTTAGGATATAAATATGAAGATCTTTTTAAGATCGAACGTCTTATCGAAGAGAAATTAGATTCACCAGGTAGAGGAATAACACAAGCAAATGGTGCCGAAAAAGCTGCTAAATTGATTTTACAATCACTTTGACCCAAATTGTTATGACTCAAACCGATGGATAATGCACTGTTTATTTATTCAAAACTGAAGATGTATAGATGCTATAAACTGTTTTAGAACCTTAAAATCAGTCTAATTTAGAAAGAACATAAAAATATCACATATTCTAAAGTTGGGTTGAGCCTATGTCTTTTTAATTTAGTTCTCAAACATCCAAATAATAATGATCATCATAGCACTTCACAAGGCCGAGATTTGGTTAGTTATGAAGGTTATTATATCTAGAAATCTAGCTAATATATACGATTGAATAGCAAATCAGAGAATTGCACTCAAAGTGAGCACGGTTTATGTAATGGAATCGAGATAGTATCAATAACTAACGATTCAAAAGCAACCAAAGTTTGTAGTTGCCATTGTCATAATAATATGTATAATCTAATTAAGAACACAATAGCTGTATCTATGCAAAATAATGGTTTGTACAATGGCAGTTGAGATAGCCTTTAAAATTAATGTATAAACATACCTATAGATGAGAAACAGCATTGTACAAACGTTACAGTTGTAATCAAAGTTACATTAGCTATTCCCTATCTTCTTAGCAATAGATATTAAAAACATTCAATGAAATCATATGTCTAGCTTGTTCGGTTTGCCCATGTAATCACTGTAAATGTACTTACTGCCGAGCCTATCATCCCAGCTATTACTGCTCCAATCACTGATTGATTTACGAACGTTGGCATGAATTCTTTAAACCATGCTGCAATACTTGGCAAGGATAGATATCCCATAAATCCTATTCCAAATCCAAGTATCCAAAAGGCGAAAACAGCAATTCCCCTAGACAAATGGCCCTCCCCTTATATTGCGTACCATGTCAGCAAGTCCTATGGGATTTTTAATTACCTTGTATAACTGTTCCATCAGTTTGGATATTGGGATTTGATAATAAACATGATAGTCAAATATTATAAATACAACATAGATCATAATTGGATTTCTGTATAGACTTTTTCTTTGTCTCACATGGTAAAATTGCCTCAATATCCTTATCAAAGATAGACATATGTTTTGCAGAGCATCAATGAAGTTATATAATTTAATTTAGTAAAATTTATACGACGATAATATTTGCATTAAGGTCTAATATCTACAAAACCTGCAACATATCTTTTTATATCGCGAACACATATAGCGATACTATCTAAAATACTATTTTGTGAATGTTTATACACTCATTAACACTTCTAAGATGAAGATATTTATCTATCTGTGTATCTATTCGTTATATAAGCAGCCAATCTCTTGTTGCGTTATTAAGAATTAAATCCTATATTGTACTCAAAGATAGCGATTCTTAGGTGCATTAAGTAATTGTTCATTAAATTAAGAGGTTGCTTATTACCTATTGTATGTATTGGCTTATTAGCATCGACAAATCATGAATATTTCAGTTAACGTTTTATAGTTATAAACTCAATAGTATACTCTGGATGACCCATTGACTACAGATGCATCATCAGATGCTATCAGTGGGAGGACTGTTGTATTATATGGTGAGCAGAATGTAATTAGGCGTGAACTGCAACTTTTCTCTAGTTCAAAGAAAAAAATAGATACATGTATGAATTATACAAGGCCCCC